>Ga0209460_1000285_pt1 | contig 57518 bp, 42 predicted proteins | sample EBPBio132013_DNA_FD_185868 | JGI IMG/M metagenome (GOLD analysis project Ga0209460, IMG submission 185868) | Wastewater treatment Type I Accumulibacter community from EBPR Bioreactor in Madison, WI, USA - Reactor 2_5/13/2013_ DNA (SPAdes)... | ecosystem: Engineered > Bioreactor > EBPR >... | reverse complement strand
CCCTCTCCCTCAGGGCGAGGGGAGAAAAGACCGAAAGACGGCTTAAAACAATGCTCTTCCGCTTGAAAATTCGTCTCCACCGTTTAGTGTGGTGCTACCTTCTCTGTGTCCTCTGTGCCTCTGTGGTTAAAATGTATTGGCTTTGCGGCTTTGCTTCCTTGTGCCTTTGCGTTTTGTTATGGTGTTTGCGCTTTTGCATTTTCGGCGAAACGCTCCCTCATTCCCGCCGAAAGTGTCACAGCGGCGGATACACGGGGGACATCCGCCGCACTTGCGTCATTTCAGCGGAAACAGCCGGGCCTCCCGCCGCCACAAAATGACCATTCAGCGGATACACGGGAGCTTCCCGCCAGACAATTCGGCGGGAATAATGCGAAATTTGTGCAATTTGCGAATCAAAAAGGCGCTTAAACAGGGGTGGTTATAACTGGCGCGTCAAGCGAATGAGTTCATCATAAACCCGGCGGCTCTCGGCGGGGTCAAGCACATCCACATTGAGGGCGCGGCCAAAAACCATCCCGTCTACCGCCAGCCGGATGATGGTCGCCAGAACAGGGTTGCTGCTGTCCTGCACGGCGGCAAGCTGGCTGCCTTCAAAACTCTTGCGGATGCGGTCGAGGATTTGCGTCTCGGCGGAGACGGCTGCGGCGAGGGCAGGCAGCAGGTTCATCTCCTCATAACGCACCGCAAACACCGTGCGGATATACGCCCGCAGCCAGCGCCCCGGCTGGTCGTCCGTCTCCTGCTGGAGTTCATCTTGCAGGCGGTTGTTGAACATCATCACCACCTGATCGATCAAACCGTTAATCAAGTCTTCTTTGGAATGGAAGTGATGCAGGACACCGCCTTTGGTCAAACCAGCTTCGTGGGCAACCGCGTCAATCGTGAACCCGGTGAACCCCTGCCGCGCGATGATGCGGGTCGCGGCGTTCAACACCGTCTCGCGGGTTTGCATCGCTTCCTCTTTTGTCCGGCGCATGGTTGTCCTCCATCCAATAGGGCAGGGGAATAAACCCCCACCGCTACAGCTTGAAAGGGAGGAAACGCTCCTCCCTATAGATGAGACTCGGTAGAGACCATTTGAAAAGTTCTAAGAATACCGGACAGCCTGTCTGCTGTCCCTACAAAGGCACGTTCTCGCTTTGGGTAGGGACGCGAGACAGCGCGTCCGCCTAGCTTAAACTCAACTTTTCAAACGGCTTCTTACAGGCTGCGAGCCGTCAGTGTGGCTTCGAGGCCAGATTTGGGGCGCAGCGTCCCCGCGATTTCGAGTTCGACGCGGTGTTCAGGCAGCAGCGCCACGTGATGTTTTTGGGCGAGCGCAGCCAGAATGAGTACGCTTTCCATCATCGCGAAGCCGTTACCAATGCAGACGCGCGGCCCACCGCCGAAGGGAATATACGCCTCGCGCAGCGGTTGTTCGGCTTTGTCCTTCAGCCAGCGCTCCGGCATGAACGCATCCGGCTTTTCGAACCAGCGGCTATCGTGGTGCAGCACCCACGGGCTGAGGAAGACGAATGTTCCCCCGGCAATATGGTAGCCGTTAATCTCGACATCTTCCAGCGGTACGCGGCGCGTAATCCACGCCACCGGGTAGCAGCGCAGCGATTCCTTGATGACGGCGTTGCAGTAGGCCAACTGCGGCACATCGTCCGAGGTGGGTGTACGACCATTGAGAACGCGGTCAACCTCCGCTTCGACCTGCGCGTAAGCCTCCGGGTTCTGCGAGAGCAGCATCCACGCCCACGAGAGGGTGGTGGCGGTGGTTTCGTGTCCGGCGAGGTACAGCGTGCGGATTTCGTCCAATAGCTGCTCGTCGCTCATCGGCTGACCGTCCTCGTCGCGGGTTTCCATGAACATGGTGAGCAAATCGCGCTGCTCGCTGCCTTCCTTGCGCCGCTGCTCGATCAGTTCCAGCAGCAGCCCGTTGACGTGGGTGACGGCTTCTTGCATCTGGCGGCGGCTGGGCGTGGGGATGAAGTCCGGCAGAATGGCCTCGATACCGGTCTGCTCGGCTCCCAGCGCGTGCATCATCGCGTCGAACGAACCCGTCACATCACCGATCACCGTTCCCTGCACATCGACATCAAACAGCACCTTCATAATGATGCGCTGGGTGAGCGACATCATATCCTGATGCAGATCGCGTGTCGTTCCCGGCTGCCACGTTTTCGCGAGGTCCTGCGTGTATTCGACGATCTGGTCAGCGTATTTCTTGATGGACTGGTGGTGAAAGGCTGGCGCGATGAGTTTCCGCTGCCGCTTCCAGAAGTCGCCCTCGCTGGTGACGAGACCGTTACCGAGGATTTTCTGCATAGCAAGCGAGGGATTACGCTTGCCGTGGTCGTAGCGCTTGCCCGTTTCGACGAGGATGCGGTCAACGGCCTGCGGGTCGCTCACCAAGACGCTCTTGCTGCCCATCAGCGAGAAGGCCGCGACATCGCCGTAGTCGCGCTGGAGGCGGGTGACAAATTTAATCGGGTCGCGGGCGAACTCCGCCATGCTGCCGATGATGGGGAAGCCAGATGTACCGGCAGGTTGTTTTTCAACTTCAAGCGTAACCACGATGTCATCTCCTCAAATTTACATACCGACTGTCTGGTATGTATTTTACGGCTGTATCGGAAGGGGTGTCAATGAAGGTTGCATGTGAAGGTTAAAAGATGAAAGAGGGCAGGGGAGAGATGACTCATCTAAAACCGATGACATCTATCACGGGTTGGTTGACTCGCCACCAAAATAGGCGCATAATGCGAAATGAAAGGCATATGAAGTGGAAAGGCAAATCCTTTGACGGACTTAGCCGAACAACAGCATAGTCCTTTAGGATGTCTGCTCCTCTAACGCAGCAGGCACGAACGCCCATAAGGGCCTTCACGATAGATGAATGGATCATCAAAACACAAACGCGCCAAAATTACTGGCGCGTTTGCTTTTGTGTGAGGGGCAGGGGATTAGCCGCCGGGCATGGCGGCAGGGGCTTCTACGGGTTCGCGCACGGGCAGCGTGACCGTTAGCGGTTCACCTGCGGCGAAGTTGAGCGTTAGGTCGATGGTTGAACCGACCGCCAATTCGCCCTTGAGGCCGATCAACATGACATGCAGCCCGCCGGGGCGCAGTTCGACCGCCGCACCGGCTGGAACAGGAATGCCGCCCTCGACCGGACGCATTTGCATCACGTCACCGTCGCCCATTATCATCTCGTGCAGTTCAATCGCCTCGGAAACGGTGCCTTCCGCGCTGACCAGCACGTTATCGGTGTCGGTCAGGTTCAGCAAGAGGGCGTAAGCCGCGCTGTTGGGCATGGCGGCGTTTGCAGGACGCGCCCACGCGCCGACCACGTGCAGACCGGCACACGCACCCCAATCGGTCGTACTCGGCGCTGCGGGTTCAGCAGTCATTTCGTTTTCCGGCTGTGCCATGCCGCCTTCCACTGCCGTCATATCGACAACCGGCACCTGGACAGCCACTTCACCGGCGTGTTCAAAGGTCAGCAGCAAGTCCAGTGTTTCGCCCGCAACTAATGGCTGCTTGAGGCCAATTAACATGATGTGCAGCCCGCCGGGGGCGAGCGTCAGGAAATCGGAGGATGGAACGACGAACCCACCCTCGACGGGGCGCATTTGCATCACGTCACCCTCACCGACAACCATCTCGTGCATTTCAGCAGCGTCGGCAGCCGGGGTGGTAATGCTCAACACCGTGTCGGTTTCCGCGCCGAGGTTCACCAGCAGCCCGAACACGGCTCCGGTTGGTGCGCCTTCCGGTGTCGAGCGTGCGTACCCGTTGAACAGCGCAGCGAGGTGGCACTCGTCACCGTGGTAAGCGGCTGATATACCCAAAGGTGCGATCAACACCAAACATATCGTGATCCATGCCAACCATTTGATCTTCATGTCGTTGCTCCTTGAAAAGTGCGGTTAGGTTTGCGGCAAAATAAGCTGCAAGTCGTGAACGATGTCACGGTAGTTCGTGCCATACAGGTACTGCATCCGCAGCTCGCCCGTGCTGTCGATCAGAAACACGGACGCAGTATGATCCATCAGGTAAGACAATGCCGACTCGCCGACAACGCGCTTGGTCGCCACGACACCGAACTCGTCCAGAAGCGATTGTAGGGCAGGGGTGTCGTCACGCAAACCGATGAAATCATCATCAAAGGCCGCCATATACAGTCCGAGGTTATCGAGCGTATCGCGTTCAGGGTCAATCGTGACGAACAGGATTTTGAGCTTATCCGCCGGTTGGTTCAGGCTTTCGTAGACATGCTTGAGTTCGGCGAAGGTGGTCGGGCAAAAGTCCGGGCAGGAACGATAGCCGAAATAAATGAGCATCGTTTGCCCTTTATGCTCGCTGAGTTTAAAGGGCTTACCGGTAGTCGAGGCGAGGGTGAAGTCGCTCAACTGGCGCGGCGGATTGATGACTGCACCACGCATCTCACCACTTTCAAATACACTTTTCGGTTGGTTGGAGGCGGGCGTACAGCCGACCAGCGCGGCGAGCAGAACCGCGAAGAAGAACAGCCGGTTTGGGTTCATATTTTATTCCTCAATGATGATGCTAACGGTGGACATGCCAATCGTACACACGCCGACAAAGGTGTTTGGTTCGGTGAACGTCTGGCGGATCACCTCGCCGGGGGCGATGGTATACGGGCCGACGGTATGCGTGACCAGATCGTTATTCTGGATGATGAGTGTGTTCTTGCCGCGTACACTTAACCGGATTTCTTCGGGAATCACCATTTCGCCGACCATCCCCGCCAACTGCATGGCCTGTGTACCCTGTGGAATGGTGATGACATACTGGTGTTCGGGATCGGTGATGACGGTTTGATTCTGGCTTTCGCTGCGGAACTGGTTTTCGTAATCGGGCGCGGTGACGGCGATCTGATAGACGTATACGGCGAAGGTATCGGCTACCGTCCGGCCATCCGCCAGCACAGCCTGTACCTTGACGTACCATTCGCCATACATTGACCAGATGATGTCCGAGGTGAAGGTGTTGGCGGCAGTGCGGGTGACGGGCGCATATAACGAGAGCATGGCAGCGTGGTTCATTTCCGCGCTCACGTCAAAGGTTTGTACATCAACCGCCGCGCCGTTCGCATCCGAGACGGTGAAAAATAAACGCGACGAGCCAACGACCAGCGGATAGGGGTTTGACTGCAACGCGACGTGAACCGGAACGACGGTGGGTTTACGGAGATAGAAAAAACTCACTGCCAATGCCGCAGCCGCGATGAATGTCAGTGCAATTACTTTCTTCAAAATAGGCTCACCCACAAGTTAGCCGGTTACAGTGTAATGATAATTGTACTTGGCCTGGTATAGCGTGTGACAAATATCACGATTTATCAATGGTCAATCTCATGTACCTGAAAAGGGGTATCCTTTTATGTCGAAAATAGATCGTGTAAAGAAGTATTTAAGCGATTTATTGATCTTGTTGAAATACCACTGATTTTTAAAGTGATTAACCCTTGTTCGAACTTTTAGCATCATACCAATGTTGGGTAGCACTACCTTAAGTGGTGGATGCCGGTTTTAAGCCCTCACCCTACGATGGTACGTTCGCAGGCTCACTCCACCATCAGCCCTCTCCCTCAGGGCGAGGGACTTTAAGGATGTTTAGGGTTCATTTTGCGATGAAATCGACACAAAATGAATTTCCACCGTTTAGTGTGGTGCTACCCAATGTTGATGATGCTTGGTCTTTTTATAACGCTTGAGCATTTTAAACTTCCCGAAGGCTTCAATATTTTCCCAAAACGCTGCTGATTATAAGAGAACAAAACGCTTTCTCTATATCACGTGGCATTGCTTATTTGACAAAGAAAACGTTTTCTGTTATCTATTAAGCTAAATAGAAAACGTTTACTATCAATATTGCCGCGGTCAGGGTGTGTATGCCGATCCGCGTGGCGGGGTAATTAACCTCTCCCCTGCCAGATGGATTGTGGTAGTCTGTACCCACCCTATCCGATTTTTATTGAGGTTCATTTTTACGATGACGACTATTCGTGATGTTGCCGAGGCCGCAGGCGTTTCGATTGCTACTGTGTCGCGCGTCCTCAGCAAAAGTAATTATCCGGTCAGCCAAGATACCCGCGAACGCATCATCAGCGCAGCCAAGACGCTGGGCTATTCGGTCAACCGTGCCGCCCGCAGCCTGCGTACCGACCGTTCGTACATCATCGGCGTGATCGTGGAAAACTTCAGCTCGTACTTCGCGCCGGCCATCATTCGCGGCTTGCAGGATGTGCTGCATCACAACGGGTATTTCTGTCTCGTGGTTGATATTCCGTGGGAAGAAAAGTCACAGTCGAAAGTGGTACAAGATTTGCTCGGTCATTCGGTAGATGGCTTTATCTTTGTTGAGACGTGGAGTTCGGTGAACGAAAACGCGGGCATGTTGAGCGGCAAACCGTATGGTTTTGTTCACCGCCTGTTCCACGAGCCGCACCCGAACAGCGTCATACCGGACGAACTCTACAACCAGACGCTGGTGGTCAACCACTTGATTAACATGGGCTACAAACGTATTGGTTACATCAGCGGCCCGCCGAACTTTTTCTCGTCCGCCGACCGCCTAAATGCTTACTGTGACGCGCTGACGGCTGCCGGACTGCCGGTTGACGACAGCATCATCATGCCGGGGAATTGGAGCGTACCGGGCGGCTATAAGGCGATGGTGGACATTCTCGCTTTGCCGAGCATTCCACCGGCGGTCGTAGCAGCCAACGACCAGATGGCCTTCGGTGCCATCCGTGCGATACAGGACGCAGGGCTGCGCGTGCCGGAGGATATTGCCGTCGTGGGCTACGATGATGATGAATTTGCCAAAGTCGCCAACCCGACGATTACGACCGTCAATCTACCCTTGTTTGAAATGGGGCAGGTCGCGGCTACCAACTTACTGAAGCAGCTTCACGGTGAAGCTGCCCCGACCGAAGAAACCCGCATCCGCAGCCGCCTGATTGTGCGGCAGTCGTGCGGCTCGCCCGAAGGACGGCATGTGCTGGCCTCCGATTATATGCGGCACGACCCGAATGCTGATCGACCCGCCGGAAAACCTCCGGTTGATCTGAACGAAGCACCTGAATAAGGAGGGAGTACAGGCAGAAAAGAGCGAACGTTCGCCATAAAGTTCACTTTTATACGTCAAACGAGGAGCGAAAATGAACGTTAAAAGAATAGTCCTATTTATGATGCTGTCCGCAGTCCTGCTGGTTTCAATACCGGCAGCGGCGCAGGATGGCCCGGTTACGATGTCGTTCTGGGTGCGCGATGCCAACACGCTCATTCAAAAGCTGGTGGATGAATGGAACGCCAGCCACGACAACCAAGTCGAACTGACGGAAATCCCCGCGTCGGAGTTCGTGACCAAGTTCGCGGCAGCCATCGCGGGCGGCGAGGCCCCCGATATTGCCGGTATCGACCTGATCTACACGCCAGCCTTCGCGGCGGAAGGCCAGCTTGTCGATATTACCGACAAGGTGCAAGCCCTGCCCTACCTCGATGACCTCAGCCCGGCGCATGTGGCGCTCGGCACCTATGAAGGCCGTAACTACGCCGTCCCCTTCGCAGCGGAAGGCTCGTTCCTGATCTATAACAAAGACCTGTTCCGCGCGGCTGGCCTCGACCCGGAAGCCCCGCCGACCAACTGGGAAGAACTCTTAACCGCTGCCCGTGCCATTACCGCGCTGGGTGACGACACCTACGGTTATTACTTCGCGGGGAACTGCGCCGGCTGCAACGCCTTCACCTACCTGCCGTTGATCTGGGCGAGCGGTGGCGACGTGCTGAGTGAAGATTACTCTGTGCCGACGCTGGATGACCCGGCAGTGAAGGAAGCTCTCCAGCTTTACCGTACCATGTGGGAAGAAGGTCTCATTCCCGAAGGCGCACAGGTCGATGATGGCGCGAACTTCACGAATGCATTCGGCACGGGCAAGATCGGTATGGCGGGTACGGGCGCGTTTGGCATCAACACCTACAAGACCAACTTCCCCGATCTCGACTTCGGCGTGACACTGCTCCCCGGTAAAGATGGCGGCACGGCTTCGTTTGGTGGTGGTGATGTCATCGGTATCCCGGCTGGTTCGGAATACGTTGACCAAGCATGGGAATTCATCGAATGGCTGCTTTCGGACGATGTGCAGTTGAACGTCTACGCGGCGAACGACAACCTGCCGCTGCGCCTCTCACTGGCGGACAACGAGTTCTTCGATGCTGACCCGCGCCTGAAGACGGCAGCCAGCACCCTCGCTGTGGGTCACACCCCGTACAGCCTGGTCTATAACGCGCTGTTTAACGATGGTAACGGCCCGTGGTTGTTCATGCTGCAAACGGCGATCTTCGATGGTGACATCGACGGTGCGATTGCGGAGGCCCAACAGTCCTTCGCGGACATCATGGCGGGTTAATAACCTTCAATTCGACCCCACCCCTATCCCCTCCCCGTAGTAACAAGGAGGGGAACAGGAAAATGCACGGGAGGGTCTTAGACCCTCCCCTACCATCCAATCATTTTATGATGATGGGGAACGTCTCATCCGTACTGCTGATATAAGGAACATCATGGCATCTCACACGATGACCTCGGTATCCGAAGCAAAAAAAGCAAAGCAGACCACATGGCAGCGGCAGCGGTCGCGCACCGGCTTCTTATTCGTGCTGCCGACGGTGCTGTTCGTCAGTGTGTTCTTCCTCATTCCGCTGCTGATGACGGCCTTCATGTCCCTGCATGACTGGCCGCTGTTCGGCGAACGCACCTTTATTGGCATCCAAAATTACCTTGATCTCTTTGGTGATAGACAGTTTATTCGCAGTCTGGATTTTACCGCCCGCTATACGCTGGTGATTACGCCGCTGATCTTTATCGTGGCGTTCATCCTCGCCAGTTTGGTCAACCGCAGAATCCCGTTCATCGGCTTCTTCCGCACCATTTTCTTCCTGCCGGTGGTCATCGGCCTCGGCATTTCGAGCTTGCTGTGGGTGTGGCTGCTGAACGATCAAGTCGGCATCATCAACAAGATCCTGCTGGATGTGGGCTTCATCGAAAAGCCGCAGCTCTGGCTCGCCAAGCCGGATGTGGCGATGAACGTCGTCATCGTGTCGGTCATCTGGAAAACGGTCGGGTTCACGATGGTGCTGCTGCTGGCGGGTATGCAGGCCATCCCCGGCGAACTGTACGAGTCGGCGGAGGTGGACGGCGCGGGATACTGGCAAAAGATGCGCTACATCACCCTGCCCTTATTACGCCGGACGATTGCTTTGGCGCTGGTGCTGTCGGTGATCGGCTCGATCCTCTCGTTCGACCAGTTCTTCATTATTACCGGCGGTGGCCCGCGCAACAGTACCATCTCGGTGGTGTACTGGATTTTCAACAACTCGTTCACCTACTTTAAGATGGGTTACGGCGCGGCGATGTCGATTGTGCTGATGATCGTGCTGGTGCTGCTCAGTGCCGTACAGCTTTTCGTACTGCGCGAAAACACCGACTCATAAGGAATAGTTAGCGATGTATGCGAATACGACCTTTCGTAACTGGCAAATCCTCAAGAACATCACCATCTATGCCGTGTTGATCGTGCTGGCGGCGGTGTTCTTGTTTCCGTTGGTGTGGTCATTTCTAAACTCGGTCAAAACGCCGCCGGAAGCGCTGGCGGTTCCCCCGACTTACCTGCCCACACGCATCGTACTCGATAATTATGCCGAGCTGACGACCTACGGGCGCGGCGGCATCGTCCGGCGCATCACCAACAGCGCCTTCGTCGCGGTGGTCACGGTGGTCGGCACGCTGGTGCTGAGTACGCTCGGCGGTTACGGCTTCGCCCGCTTCAAGTTCAAGGGCAAGAATGTGCTGTTCGTGCTGGTGCTTTCGACATTGATGATCCCGTTCCAGTCGATCTTGATACCGCTGTTTGTGATGCTCTCGGCGGTGGATTTGCATAACAACCTGTTCGGGCTGGCGCTGGTGTACATCACCTTCCAACTGCCGTTCGGCATCTTCCTGATGCGGAACAGCTTTATGACCGTGCCGCAGGAAATTGAGGAATCGGCGCTGCTGGACGGCTGTACGTCGGTTAGTGTGTTGTACAAAATGCTGCTGCGGTTGGTGCTGCCGGGGATTATCACGGTCGCCATTTATGCCTTCATCAATTCGTGGAACGAGTTTTTGGCGGCGTTGATCTTTATGACCGATCAGGATAACTTCACCCTGCCGATCTTCCTGTCGAACGTTCGCAGCGGCTTATACGGGCAGATTGACTGGGGTGCGCTGCAAGCGGGTGTGACGGTTTCGATTATTCCCAGCGTGCTCATCTTCCTGCTGCTGCAACGCTATTACATGAACGGGTTGATGGGCGGCGCGGTCAAGAGTTGAGGTAAACCCCCATCCCAGCCCTCCCCCGTAAACGAGGGAGGGAGTAAAACAAATTCTTGAGAGCATTTTTGAAGTCCCTTTAGTGGACTTGTCTGATGGTTAGCATGATGGCTTTAGCCTCATGCGATGCAAACGCAAACCTTGTAATTACCGGACAAGGCTATTTTGGGATGAGGGTAAATAAGGCAACATTTCGTTTGATACGTTGGTTTCATCATTACAATCGAGGATTTCCATGAAAAGATTGGCACAAAATCGCCCACCTTTGTTACCGGCTGCGTTCGTCGCCCTGCCCTTAGGGGCGATCAAACCGACCGGCTGGCTGAAAGATCAACTGCGTATTCAAGCCGACGGCCTGACCGGACACTTGGACGAGATTTGGGCGGATGTTGGCCCGAACAGCGGCTGGCTGGGCGGCACGGGCGAGTCGTGGGAACGCGGCCCGTACTATCTCGATGGCTTGCTGCCGCTGGCTTACCTGCTGGATGACGAAACGCTGCTGGCGAAGGTCAAGCCGTGGATCGAGTGGACGCTCAATTCGGGCCGTCCCAACGGGAACTTCGGCACGCGGCATCATGACTGGTGGCCGCGCATGGTCATGCTCAAGGTGCTGACCATGTACTACGAAGCGACCGAGGACGCGCGGGTCATCAAGCTGCTGACGGATTACTTCGCCTACCAGCACAAAGTCATGGCGGTGCGCCCGTTGGATATGTGGGGATGGGCGCGGGCGATGGATAACGTGCTGGTGATCCACTGGCTGTACAACATCACCGGCGAGGGCTTTTTACTTGAACTTGCCGAGCAGATGATCGCGGGGACGCTGGATTGGGCGGAGTGGCAGGCGAATTATAAGCTCGGCCAAATCCTGCACCTGCAAGAGTGGGACGGCGCAATGTACACGCATGTCGTCAATAACGCGATGGGTGTGAAGGCGGCGGGTGTTTTTTACGCGCAAACTGGTAAGGAATGGCACCGATTAGCCCCGAAGGTGAGCATCGAAAAACTGATGGAGCATCATGGGCAGCCCAACGGCATCTGGAGCGGCGACGAACACCTGAACGGCACGTCACCCACCAGCGGCACGGAACTGTGCGCGGTGGCTGAATATATGTACTCGCTGGAAGAACTGATCCGCGTGCTTGGTGACTCGTACTACGGCGACCGCTTGGAACAGCTTGCTTACAACGCCTACCCTGCCACCTGCACACCGGATATGTGGGCGCACCAGTACGACCAGCAGGTGAACCAAGTGTTGGTCAGCCACGCCCACCGCGACTGGACGAACAACGGCGACGAGTCCAACATCTTTGGCCTTGAACCCAACTTCGGCTGCTGCACCGCCAATATGCATCAGGCATGGCCGAAGTTCGTGAAAAGCCTGTTCATGGGGACGGACGACGGCGGCCTCGTGGCGATTGCCTATGCGCCGTGCGAGGTGAAAACCACCGTCGCGGACGCGGTGGCGATCACCATCACCGAAACGACCAACTACCCGTTTGAAGGCACGGTCGCGTTCGATATTCAGTTGGAACGCGCGGCCTCGTTCACGTTTCAACTGCGTATCCCCGAATGGGCCGCCAGCGCCAGCGTCTCGGTCAACGGGGCGGCGGTCACGGTCACACAGGCTGGCAGCTTCTACACCATCGAGCGCGAGTGGCAGTCCGGCGACCGGATTGAGGTAGAGTTCCCGCTGACGGTGCGCGTGACCAGCGGGCATGAGGGGCTGATTTCGGTGTATCGCGGGCCGCTGCTGTTCGGGCTGCGGATCGACGAGGATTGGCGCAAGCTGAAGGGCGAGGAACCGCACGCTGACTGGGAGATTTACCCCAAGAGCGCGTGGAATTACGGGCTGAACATCCAGCCGCAGCAGTTGAACGGCGCGTTCGAGGTGGTTAATAAGCCGATGTCGACCATGCCCTTCTCGCCGGAAGGTGCGCCGGTTGAACTGAAGGTGAACGCCCAAAAGCTGCCGCAGTGGACGCTGGAACACAACTCGGCTGGGGCGATCAAGGTTGGCCCGCACACCAGCAGCGAGGCGGTAGAGCGTGTGACGCTGATCCCCTACGGCTCGACCAACCTGCGTGTGGCGGCCTTCCCGCTGGCGGAAAGTTAGTACACCGAACCAAAACGCAAAGGTGCAAAGTGGCAAAGACGCAAAGGATTTTTAACACAAAGGCTCGATGACACAGAGGCACAGCGCGTAGATGATTTTTGTAGGGGCGCACGGTTGTGCGCCCTTTTGATTCGCCCTAAAGGACTTCCTTTGGTCGTAAAATGCGAATTTTGCACAAATTGCACATTTTCCCGCCGAAATGACTGGCGGGAAGCTCCCGTGCAGCCGCTGAAGTGCGATTTTGTGGCGGCGGGAGTGAGAGAGTGCGGCGCTGAAATGACGCAAGTGCGGCGGATGTACGGGAGAATGCCACCGCTGTGCCACTTTTGGCGGGAATGAGGGAGGAAGCCGCCGAAGCTGCAAAAGCAAAGGCAATACATTTTCACCACAAAGGCACAAAGACAATCATTGTTAACCGCAGAGACGCAGAGCGTAGTTTCAAGTTTTAAGTTAGAAGTGAAAAGCAAATTCATTTTTAACCGCCAAGTCGCCAAGAACGCCAAGAAAATACGGAGACCATTTTCACCACAGAGGACACAGAGCAATACAAGAGACATTATAGCACAAGTATTCTAGTTGTGCAGTTAGAGTTTACAAACTTTTTGAGGGGGAAGTTGCAGGGTTGAGGCGGACGCGATATATCGCGTCCCTACAGGCGCATCGCCACGCCGGTTGTGGTGGGTTGAGGCGGAGGCAGATAGGCCGTCCAGCATTAATGGGTTGAAGGATGGGAGATGGCGGAGGCGATATATCGCGTCCCTACAGGCGCATCGCCACGCCGGTTGTGGTGGGTTGAGGCGGAGGCAGATAGGCCGTCCGGCATTAATGGGTTGAAGGGTGGGAGATGGCGGAGGCGCTGTCTCGCGTCCCTACACACGCATCGCCACGCCGGTTGCGGTGGGTTGAGGCGGAGGCAGATAGGCCGTCCGGCATTAATGGGTTGAAGGGTGGGAGATGGCGGACGCGCTGTCTCGCGTCCCTACACACGCATCGCCACGTCGGTTGCGGTGGGTTGAGGCGGAGGCAGATAGACCGTCCGACATTAATGGGTTGAAGGGTGGGAGATGGCGGAGGCGCTGTCTCGCGTCCCTACACAACGCATCATCACGCCGGTTGTGGTGGGTTGAGGCGGAGGCAGATAGACCGTCCGACATTAATGGGTTGAAGGGTGGGAGATGGCGGACGCGCTGTCTCGCGTCCCTACACGCGCATCGCCATGCCGGTTGTGGTGGGTTGAGGCGGAGGCAGATGGGCCGTCCGGCATTAATGGGTTGAAGGGTGGGAAATGGCGGAGGCGCTGTCTCGCGTCCCTACAGGCGTGGTGATGGACAGGGTTGGTGGCAGGGAGGCGGAGGCGTTGTCTCGCGTCCCTACACACGCATCATCGTGCCGGTTGTGGTGGGTTGAGGCGGAGGCAGATAGGCCGTCCGACATTAATGGGTTGAAGGGTGGGAGATGGCGGACGCGCTGTCTCGCGTCCCTACACAACGCATCATCACGCCGGTTGTGGTGGGTTGAGGCGGAGGCAGATGGGCCGTCCGGCATTAATGGGTTGAAGGGTGGGAGATGGCGGACGTGCTGTCTCGCGTCCCTACAGGCGTGGTGATGAACAGGGTTGGTGGCAGGGAGGCGGACGCGCTGTCTCGCGTCCCTACACACGCATCGCCACGCCGGTTGTGGTGAGTTGAGGCGGAGGCAGATAGGCCGTTCGGCATTAATGGGTTGAAGGGTGGGAGATGGCGGACGCGCTGTCTCGCGTCCCTACACACGCATTGCCACGCCGGTTGCGGTGGGTTGAGACGGAGGCAGATGGGCCGTCCGGCATTAATGGGTTGAAGGGTGGGAGATGGCGGACGCGCTGTCTCGCGTCCCTACACGCGCATCATCATGCCGGTTGTGGTGGGTTGAGGCGGAGGCAGATAGGTCGTCCGGCATTAATGGGTTGAAGGGTGGGAGATGGCGGAGGCGCTGTCTCGCGTCCCTACACACGCATCGCCACGCCGGTTGTGGTGGGTTGAGGCGGAGGCGCTGTCTCGCGTCCCTACACGCGCATCATCATGCCGGTTGTGGTGGGTTGAGGCGGAGGCAGATAGGCCGTCCGGCATTAATGGGTTGAAGGGTGGGAGATGGCGGACGCGCTGTCTCGCGTCCCTACACGCGCATCATCACGCCGGTTGTGGTGGGTTGAGGCGGAGGCAGATGGGCCGTCCGGCATTAATGGGTTGAAGGGTGGGAGATGGCGGACGCGCTGTCTCGCGTCCCTACACCATAAACGCGCAAATTTAGCCACTCAACGCGATGGTGATGGGTTCGAACTCACCGGCGATACGGGGGGCGACGAGCAGGGTTTGAACGGTGCTGACCAGCGGAATTTCGAACACGACCCAGCCGCTTGTGACGCGCCCCAGTGCCACCGCCTCTAACGGGGTTTCGCCGCTGATGCTCAGGCCGCTGCGGGGTTCGATGCCTGTGCCGTCATCCAAAATTACGCTGATACGCGCCTGTGGCGGCTGGTCGCAAATCCCGCTGCGGCACTCGAAGGTGAGTTCCAGCGCATAGAACCGCGCACCGGCAATCGGTGTGGCTAAGGAGCCGTCACTGTTCCGCACCACACGCCGCGACTCGTTTTCCAGCGCCAGCACATTCAGGATGCCCTGCGGATAACGGGCTGTGTAGCCTTCGGTGGTTAAGGTTTGGCTGGTGTCGGGTAAGTCAGCCGCGACGACAACGGTTGGCACGACCGCCGTTTGGGTCATGGCGGTGCTGTCTACGGTTGGCGGTGGTTGGCTGCGGTTGAACAGCGCAATCAAGGCGACCGTAATCAGCACGCCGACGAGTGTAAACCCACCCGCCAGCAGCAACGGCTGACGGCGGATGGCGGGCGGTAACGGCGCTGTGTAGGCGGCTTCATCCTGCAAGTATGACTGTGCCATTCGCGCGTATTTATCCTCCGGCGGCACGCGACTGACCAGCACACGCAGCCCTTCGGTCACGGCTTCGGGTGTCGGCTGGGTATGCGCCTCAAGCCACAGCGTCAGGGGTAAATCGGGGTCGGGATGCGGTGCGGCTTCGGCACGGTATTCGTCGAGCAGACGCTGGGCTTCGGCTGGCAGCCCTTCTAATAAGGCGATGTTGGCTTTAATGAGTGTCGGGTGCATGAGTTTTAACGGAACAATTTGGCAGCATCAATGGTTAAGCCGGCGATGACATCGACCGGAATAGAATGGGATACACCGTAAGTCGCCATTGGTTTTTCTGGTGCATAAACGTCAATTAGCCGTTCGTCGGGATAGACTTCCCACAGAAGTATACCCGCTTCAATATACTTCCGGCGCTTCGCGTTAATTTCGGCCAATTTATCGTTCGGTGAAATGATTTCGGCAACCCACAACGGTGGCTCAGGGTCAGGATATTCATCGGTCGTCGGGGTTGGTTTATAGGCGAAATCCGGCGCAAGTGTGTTACTGCCGATCCGGTATGCGCCATCACCGATGCTGATGAAACAGGTTAACTCATGCGTTTCGCAGTAGTTTTGGGTGATGTGACCGAGGGTAAATGCCGAGTTGGAATTGCGCGATGAACTTGGCATCTTCTCGATAATCTCCCCGTTAATCCATTCAAAATTGCGCCCGGCATTCTCTGGCAGCAGCGCAAATGCCAAAAATTCCTCGAAGGTTATCGGTTTGGCTTGTGCTTCAAACATGGCGTACGTCCTCACAACGACATCATTGTCACCAGTCTACGCGGAAACGTATGCCGGGGGCAACTCTCTATTGATTACTCGTTTTGTGGGTGACTTCATAGCGTAACAATACGTTGTCGGAGTTTTCCCAGCGGCGGGTTTCGATCAGCTTTAGGGATGCGGGCGTGCCACCCGCGAATACGGGGACACCGTTTCCGAGGATGCGGCTGCCCACCAGCAGGTGTATTTCATCAATCAGGCCGTGGGCGAGCAGATCGTTCCAGAGGGTTTTACTGCCGGTGATGAGGATATCTTTGCCGTCCTGCTGTTTGAGGTCGGTGATCTGCTGGTAGGCATCTTGACGTTTGACGATGCGGACATCCTGCCAGTTTCCCGTCAGCGTATCGGAGATCACCATGCCCTTGACGTGTTTGCTCGACTGCGACAGATCGCGCTGACCGTCCGTCCATTCGTCCGAATCGGGATTTTCGGCGACTTTGGGCCAGAAGCCTTGAAACAGCTCGAAGGAAACCCGACCGATCAGATGCACATCAGCATTTCGCAGCAGTTCGGCGTTGTAGGTGTCAAAGACATCGCCCATCATCGGGAACATGACCGAGACATCATTGGCGACACCGGTATGATAGCCATCGAGTGAGATGACGTTATAGACGATAATTTTCCGCATGGTTGGTTTCCTCTGGTTTGTTGATGGCTTGAGCAAGATCGAACGCATGTTTCGGCTATTCTATGGTGGTGGTTACAAAGTAAGGGGTCTATGTGAAACGGTGGCTCGGACGAGATGTATCTCGTCCCTACACGATGGATTCTGTTTGTGTTAGAGCAATGATTTATCACTAACCCTATGACCACTACCTATTCTATCGCTTTTTGTGGATCTTTTGTTCGCAGGGTCGATTGGTGGCTGCGAAGTCATACTTCGTACCGTTGGCGGCTCGGACGTGATGTATCACGTCCCTACATTGTGAACCGATCCATAGGCGGTTGTTCTGCTCCCCTGCCCCCGTGCCGACAATCGGCTATAATCAGTGCATAGGCTCAGTTGAGAAGTCGCAGCAACGACGAGGAATGTGTACGCCGCACATGACAATACAACATACACCAGAACAAGAAATCTGGGTCATGACGACCGAGGGCGCGAATATAACGGGTTACAACAGTCGGTATCTTCAACAACTCGCCAAGAAAAATGCACAGTTGCCGGATAATGAACGCTTTATCAAAGTTCGAATGCGTTCAAACCGTCACGAGTTGTGGTTACCTGATCTGCTCCACTATATTGACGAAATCGGTTACGGGCCACACCAGAATAAAAAGTGATCCCCCTTCTATTCCCCTGCCCTGAGAGGGACAATCGGAAATGAGGATACGCATCATTTTATCTATACTAGACACTTAAGATTTTTAGTTCTATATTTGAGAATATGAAACTGATTGCTCAAGTCCGCCTGAATCCTACGCCCGAACATGCCACTTACCTCTTGGAAACACTTGAGGCGGCTAATGCGTTGTGCAACCGCATTAGTGCGTTTGCTTGGGAAAATTACTTGTTCGGGAAATTTGCCCTGCAAAAAGCGTTGTATCATCCTTTGCGGGCTGATACGGGTATCACGGCTCAGATGGTTGTTCGTATGTTTGCTAAAGTCTCAGATGCTTACAAGTTGGATAAAAAGCACCTACGGACATTCAAATCGCATGGCGCAATTGCCTATGATGATCGCATTTTGCGGTATTACACTGATAAAGAAGCGGTTAGTATCTGGTCTATTGGCGGACGTTTACATATCCCTTACAGCGCGGGCGAGCGTCAAAAGGAATTATTGCAATATCAGCAAGGTGAGAGTGATTTGGTCTATAGTAAGACAAGCAAAGAGTTTTTCTTGCTAGCGACCTGCGATATTCCTGATCCAGACCAGCGCCAAACTGATGAGGCGCTAGGCATTGATATGGGTGTGACGAATATCGCGGTAACTTCAGATGGTGATATTTTCAGTAGTGAATCGATTGAATACACCCGTAAGCGCTACGCCAAACTGCGTAAAGCCTTGCAACAGTGTGGCAGCAAGTCCGCGAAACGCCATTTGAAAAAAATGGCAGGTCGGCAGCAACGTTTTCAAAAAGATGTGAACCATGTGATTTCTAAGCGGCTAGTTATGAGTGCTAAAGACACGAATCGCTCGATTAAGGTTGAGAATTTGACCCATATTCGAGTGAGGACAACGGTTGGAGGCAGCGATAAACGCGCTAAGTACAGCAATTGGGCTTTCGCACAGCTTCAATATTTCCTCGCCTACAAAGCACGTATGCATGGGGTCAAACTGGAACAGATTGATCCGCGCTACACATCCCAAAGATGCTTTGTGTGTGGACATATTGCGAAAGCGAACCGTAAGACCCAAGACGCATTCCTTTGTTGTGCTTGTGGATATATCGCCCATGCGGATATTAATGCTGCGAAAAACATTGCTTTCTGGGCGGCTGTCAAACCGCCTATCGTAACCGGTAGACTAGGACAGCCTAGCTAGGTGAGTTACAAGCTACGCGGATTTATCCGCCGTCGTATTTGACAACATCTCCCACAGCCAAGTTGAGCAGCAAATCACTTGTTGACCGGAACATAAGCGATTGAAGTCTTCTCGCGAAAACGACGCGAATAGTACTGTTCGTGTGAGTAGCTACCGTTGGAGTGAGGGTGTGCTTCGTGCTGCCCAGCGTAAGTGTGGGAGGGCGTAAGTGTTGTGCGTCCGTACAATCAGCCGCATGGCAACGCGGCTGTACATCGTATGAGCCTGAACTCATCTATAAAGTACCTCTCGCGTTTGCTGACGGTAGAGGTACTTTTTTGTTTGGGTCAGGCGTGGGCGAACTCCGCCACATCCAGCACGAAGATGGTCGCGGCATGGCCTTCTGGCCGGCTGTAGGGGGCGCAGACTTCGCGGATGATGGTCATGGCGGCGGGGAGGCGTTCCTCGTTCACGCCGATGACGAAGGTGGTGTTGCTGCGGCGCAAGAAGCCGCCGGTGCTGCTGATCTTCGTTACCGAATACTTGGCCGCAATCAGGGCATCCGAAAGCGGGTCAACCGCGTCTGTGTTGAAAATGATCGCCAGAATGAGTTTTGACATGGTTATACCTGCTCGAAATGATCAATATCTAAAACAAAAGTTGTAAAACCGCCGACCTCGATTTCCACAAGGTTGGTGAAGGCCATGCTGCTGGAATGGGCGTATGGCACGACCGCCGGACGCACGGCAGCGACCTCCGAAATGAGCTTCATTACGGTGGGGATATTCCCCTCGTCCGTGCCGATGAGCAGCGTCGAATTACCGGGGTCGATTAACCCGCCGGTACTGCTGACCCGCGTCACACCGATGTGCTGGCGGCTGAGGGCGGACATGACTTTATCCGCGTCCTGGTCATCTACAATGGTGACAATTAACTTCATAAGGTCAATCCGGTCACTAGAGGCTAATAAGTACGATTCGGGGATTATACCATCATGCGGAAAAGCTGGCAGGGAAAGGCGGAATACGGAGAGGAATGGGGAGAAGAATAACAAAACGCAAAGGCGCAAAGAGGCAAAGGACGCAAGGTCTTTTAACGCAGAGGGAGAGGGAGAAGAATAACAAAACGCAAAGGCGCAAAGAGGCAAAGGACGCAAAGTCTTTTAACACAGAGGCACAATGGCACAGAGAAGCATTTAACCGCCAAGTCGCCAAGAGAAAGACGGAGGGGATGAACCGCAGAGGCGCGGAGGACGCAGAGAAAGAGGGAGAAGAATAACAAAACGCAAAGGCGCAAAGAGGCAAAGGACGCAAGGTCTTTTAACACAAAGTCTCTAAGGCTCAATGACACAGAGAAAGAGGGAGAAGAATTAACCGCAGAGGCGCGGAGAACGCAGAGAAAGAGGGAGAAGAATAACAAAACGCAAAGGCGCAAAGAGGCAAAGGACGCAAGGTCTTTTAACACAGAGGCACAATGGCACAATGACACAGAGGGAGAAGAATAACAAAACGCAAAGGCGCAAAGAGGCAAAGGACGCAAAGCGTTTTAACACAAAGTCTCTAAGGCTCAATGACACAGAGAAGCATTTAACCGCCAAGTCGCCAAGAACGCCAAGAGAAAGACGGAGGGGATGAACCGCAGAGGCGCGGAGAACGCAGAGAGAATTAACCACAGAGGCGCGGAGGACGCAGAGGAAGAGGGAGAAGAGGGGCTTGTTGGTGGCAAGCCCCGATAGTTGGCCTGCGATTATTTGCCTTTTGTGAGGGTTTCGACCTGTGCTGCCATTTTGGCAAACGCCTGTTCCCAGCCGCTGCCTGCTCCCTGCCCACCATTCGGCAGACCGGCGTGTGTCATGACCATTCGGGTGCGCCCATCCTGTTCTTCGAACACGACAGTAACTTCGGTCGTCGCTGGATAATCGTCGTTCATGCCATAAGCTGTGGGCGAAACCACATTGCCGTTTTCGTCGGCCATGCTGTCGGTATACACCAAACGTTTGTTGGGGATAACCTCAAGGTATTCGCCAGTTGACCACATTTTCATGCTGCCGTTGGGCGTTTGGCGCTCCATGCAAAACAGATGCCTGCCGCCCACGCGCACATCCATTTCGGCAACCGGTACGCTAAAACCTTCAGGCCCATACCACGTTTTGAAAAGTTCCGGCTGTGTCCATAGCTGCCAGATCACCCCGGCAGGTGCATCGAAGGTGCGTTCCACAACGACTGCATCTTTCGAAAGGGTATTCTCACTCATGATCCTGCTCCTTGTTTTTCAATTGGTTGATCGTGTTTTCCATCCGGTCAAAGCGCGCTTCCCAGATCGCACGGTACTGGTCAGTCCATGAGGCAATTTCTTGCAAAGGTGCTGCATCGAGCCTACACGGACGGTACTGGGCTTTCTGCCCCTGTATAACCAGCCCTGCCCTTTCTAAAACTTTGATGTGCTTCGAGATGGCAGGTAGGCTCATATTGAATGGTTCAGCGAGTTCATTAACTGTTGCTTCGCCGACCGCCAAACGTGCGAGGATCGCCCGCCGCGTGGCATTTGCCAACGCCGCAAACGTCAGATCTAACCGAAGCTCGTCACTCCTTATCATGTTGTACAACCTTATTTAACTAAATGGTTAATTAACCTATGTGTAAAATAAGGTATTTTGATCGAGTTGTCAAGTGAGGCGGTTAGGGCTTACCGGCGGTAAGCCCCTACGAGGCGAGGTTAGACGAACAGGAGTACCATGCCGACGAAGGCGATGACGGTGCCGATGATGCCCTGCACGGTCACGCGCTCTTTGAACATGAAGTAGCTGATGGGGATGAGGAAGATGGGCATGAGTGACGACAGGGTGGAAGCCACGCCGACGCTGGTGTTCTGTACAGCGATGAGCGAGAGCCACACGCCGAGTACCGGCCCCAAGACCGTCCCGCCGACCACCAGCATGAAGGCGCGTGGGTTCTGGCGCAGGGTGCGGTAGGTGGCGACGGCCTGACGGTTGAACAGCGCGATTAGCCACACGACGATCATGGCGGCGATGAGGCGGATGAGGCTGCCGGAGAGCGCCGGAAAATCGCCCACGAGGCCGAAGCGGCTGAGGACGAGTCCACCCGCCTGCCCTGCCGCGCCACCGAGGCCGCAGAGCAAGCCGATGAGGTAGCTGCGGCTGTCACCCGGTTTGGCTGCATCGGTATTGCTGGCATCCGTGCGGCGTTCGCCAATGACGACGAAGATCCCCGCCAGTGTGACGGCGATACCGATGATTTCCTTTAGTGCCAGCGTCTCACCGAGGAAGACCCACGCTAGGACTACGCCTAACACGGGAGCCATCGCCATCATGAGCATGGACAGGCGCGGGCCGATGAGGACGAAGGCTTGCAGGAGGAAGGTATCACCCAGCACGAGACCGACAATGCCGGATAGGCTCATCCACGCCCAGCGGTCAATACCGGCGTTCATGGGGATCAGTTCCCCGTAAAACAGCAGGTGCATGAGCATGACCAGCACGACGGCTACCACCAGCCGACCGCGGTTGAGGATGATCGACCCGAACACACGACCGGACATTGTAAAAAAGGTCGAGCCGAAGGAGAAACAGAGGGAGGTTCCAACGGCTGCGAGTTCACCAATAAACGGCATTTATAAAGACTCCTGTCGGTAAAAAATTATGGGCTATACGGAACGGTGTGAAACCATTCCCTACTTTCGCACATTTGACGACTTGTCACTATCCGAATCCATTCGTTATAGAACTGCACAATACCCGAAATCACCCGCGCTGTATGGAACCACCCGGCACCATTGGGGGAGAGGTTGGAAGTTTTAAGTGGCAAGTTTAAAGTTTTAATGCCAGCGGACGCGATGTATCGCGTCCCTACAACCTCATCACCACGCCTTCGTAGGGACAACATACAGGGTGTCCGGTTTTTTTAGCAGTGTTTGTGGTTGTTTCGCATGAGGCTAAAGCCGTCATGCTGATCACCAGACAAGTCTGCTAAAGCGACTTCAAAGACGCTGCTGACCAACCAAGTTATTTGCCACACTCGTTCGTAAATCACCATAAACTTGATGCGGCGCAGCCGGACAAGCGCACTCAAGGCGCTCCAAAATTCGACAGCGAACAGCATTCTTGAGTGATTTTGTCCCTGAAAATTCCTTAGCTTAATGCCTATGCACGGCCATGCGCCCCTACAGCTTAAACCTCGCGTACTTGCTTCGATTATTACCCTACCCTGCTCGCGGTTATGAGGGTTAGGCTATAATCAGGTATCAACTGATCCGATACGTCGCGCCAAAGACGACAGGATGATATGGCACGAGAGATTACACCTGACCAAGAAATTTGGGTCATGACCAAAGAAGCTGCTGAAATTACCGGCTACAACCACGAGTATATGGAAATATTGGGCAAGAAGAATTTCCGACTGCCGGAAAATGAGCGGCTGATCAAAATACGCAAGCGTTCGGGACGGTTTTACGAGTTATGGCTGCCCGACCTGCTGCGCTATATCGATGAAATCGGTTACGGCCCACACAAAAACAAATAACGGGACGATACAGCGTTCTTTTTGTAGTCGTCAGCTATAATCAGGTATCAATTGATCTGATCCGTCGCGCCAAAGACGATAGGCTAATATGGCACGAGAATTTACGCCTGACCAAGAAATTTGGGTCATGACGGCGGAAGCCGCCCAAATCACCGGATACAATCGCCAGTATATCGAAAAGTTATCAAAGAAAAACTGGCTGCTGCCAGAAGATGAACGACTTTTCAAACTTCGCAGACGTTCAGGCCATTATTATGAAATCTGGCTGCCTGACCTGCTGCGATATATTGACGAAACGGGATACGGCCCACACAAAAACAAATAACGGGACGATACAGCGTTCTTTTTGTAGTCGTCGGCTATAATCAGGTATCAATTGATCTGATACGTCGCGCCAAAGACGATAGGATGATATGGCACGAGAGACTACGCCTGACCAAGAAATCTGGGTCTTTACGTCAGAGGGTGCAGCTTTAACGCAATACAGCCGCGAATATCTGGAAAAACTCGCTTACAAAAATTGGCGGTTGCCGGAGAATGAGCGGGTTATTCAGACCCGAAAACGCGCTGGTCGTTACGAGTTATGGCTGCCTGACCTCCTCCGTTATAAAGACGAAATTGGTAATGGCCCTTTGAACATTCCAAAGAAGTAGTAAATGGATAGTCACCAAATTTTCCATGCTGGTTTTTACTACTTGACAGAATCGGATAAAGCCGATACCATTTTCATTACCACGGCATGTCCTGCGAATAAGTTGGCGCCAAACGTCTTATCGCCCGGGAGATGAGCGGTTAAAGCGGTCTTCGCTGCGGCGGGGTGTGGGCAACGCGATTTCACACCGAGTAGCTATCCGGCAAGGCGAAGGCCATCTTTAAGGCGCGGCTGGCGCGGGGTTGGCGTGGTACTACAACTACATATCTGAGAATGACTTGCTATACAACAAACCGTGGTGGACGGCTTTCCACTTTCAAAGTACCCTCTCGCGAGTTGGCGATTGCTGGAGGGTACTTTGGTTTCCCCCAGAAATCCTCCTGAGAAAAAATACCGGACAGCCTGTCTACAAAATGCGCGATTGGGATACGCATTTCGTGTAGGGGTCGTCCGATGAATCTCAAACCGCATTTTCAAACGGCTTATTCGTGAGGGCGGCCAACAGGAATCAAAACCGGATGATAGATGTCATCCGGTTTTGTTCGCCAACCGCTAGGCGAGGAAGCAAGCGAATGGGATTGATGTTGGACATGCACCGTAACGACGAAGCTGCTCGGCGGTAAGAAGCGGCATAAATTGTCGCGCGTCGCTACCCTTGTAAGGCACGTCAAGCTGATAAGCTGTGCGGTTTACCGTGAATACAAGAATAAGGATGTTCTTGTAAACCCCCAACGAATTAATCATAAGTCAACTATTCGTCTAGCAACCCTTGACGTTTTTTAGACTTAACCCTGCCCTGCCCTACCCTGACCGAATCAAAACCGGATGACAGGTGCCATCCGGCTTTGATCGTTTATCGCAGGAGCGACGGGTTATTTCACAGGGTCGATGGTGTAACCGTACACGTGTGTCCACGGAATACCGTTGAAAATCTTGACGTGGTATTTACCTTCGGCATCGGGGCCAGCGTTGACCTGAATTTCGCCGGTGGTTAGGACGTAGACCGAGACACCTTCAGCCGAGGCCAAGAGCGTGTTTTCGGCAGGATGTTCGGCGACGAACGGCGCGATGTCTTGTTGAGTGATGCTGAACAGGTAGGTGGTGACGGTCGTGCCGGTGTTGGTGTGGAACAAGTCCATCTGCACGTTGCCCTGCTCGTCTTGGCTCTTGAGGAGGGTTACGCCCAAGTCGGTGTCATTGAAGCTGACGTTTTCGTTGTAGTTCACGACCGGTTCAGGGGTCGAGAAAACCTCAACAGGCGGCTCAGGGGTCTGGCAGTTGACATATACCGTGGCAACCTTCGCCTGAGCGCAGGGGTCAAAAGGCGGCGGTGTCGGGGTGGGATCGCAGCCACCCCCCATGGCGGTGATGCTGGTCGGGGCGCAGGGGTCAAAGGGCGGCGGTGTCGGGGTCGGCGGTTCAGGCGTGGGTGGGGTCGGGGTTGGCGGTGTCGGGCAGCCAACTTGGGCGCTAATTCTATCGGGTAAGCAAGGATCAGACTGGGCAGCAACGTGACCAAAGACCGAAACCGACATGACTGCCACAATGGCGAGGATAACGAATTTACCGGTGTGAAACTTCATGAAACTTTCCTTCGATAGGCTTGAACATTACATTTACTTGCGTGTTATTTAACTATAAATTGATTTTGCGCGGATTAAACGACTAAAAATTAACTAAAAATTAATTGATGACATCTATCACCGTTAAAATCCATTTTTTCTCCCGTATATGATGATTTTGTCATATGCCGTCATCGTCAAAAATTTACGTTTTATTCATAAAATTTCAACAAAAAAGAGCAATCATTTGCTCTTTTTGATGTCCAAGTATTGAGGGACATGCCCTGCTCTACCCGTCAAACATGCTTCTCAGTCGTCATCCTCATCATCCATTTGCTCGCGGAGCATCTCATACATGGCCTGCCACTTACCGATTTCGCGGTTTAGGCGTTCGATCTTATCTTCTTTCTCTTTGCCGTCCCGGCGCAGCCGTTCCACCTCTTGCAAGAGACTTTCGATCTGAATCTGGTAGCCTTTGATCTGTGAATAGACGGCGATGGCATTCTCGCCTTCAATCGAGGTGAATTCCGGCGGCAGGTTGCTGTCGATGTCGCCCGCCGCGAGCTTCGCGCCGATCTGCTCGAACGGCACGTTACGGGCGCGTTCAATCTTGATGGTGTTGAGGATCGGTAAATCGTCCATCTGATAGTCGCGCTGGGTACGCCCCTCCCCCAACGCGCCTGCGGAGAAGTAATCGGGGAACATATCCGTCCACATCTTGATCGTTTTCTGGTCAAGATCAAACCGTTTAGCAACTGTTCCTGTTTTCATTCCTGCATTCCTGTTTTATTTGGATTACTTCTTGCAAGTAACTTGAGATAGTAGTATTCTCATAGTATACACGACTTCCCAAGAATTGCACACTATAGTGTGCAGCACATTAAAAGGTTTCATAATGGCTCGACCCAAAAAGCAAACCAAGACCCCCAAGAAGCGCTATGTGCCACGCCAGACGCGCAAGTTCCAACTGCGCCACAACCACCCGATTGATACCCACGTCGGCGAGATTTTAGACTATTCTCGTACTCAGCGCAGGGAAGTGACGGTGATACGGGATGGGGTGCGGCTGCTGTGGGCGCTGGAGAACAACGACCTGAGTGTGCTGTTCGAGCTGTTCCCGCATTATAAGAACCAGTTCGTACCGGATGGCTTGAGCCTGATGGAGCAAATCCAGAAGCTATTCCTGAATTCCCAAGTTTTACCGGAAGCCTCGCCAGCCAAATTGGGGGCAGGGTTGAAAGGGCTGAGTGCGCCGGGCTTCGCGCTGCCGGTGTTTGAGGACGAGGACGACGACCTGCCGACGCTGGTCACTGCAAAGAAGACCAGCAGCAATATCGCTCGTAATTTTCTGGGTGGTATCCATGATTTACAGTAATTGACCGTTAGAAACCATTTGAAGAGAATGAGGGTTAATCGGACGCGCTGTATCGCGTCCCTACAAGAAATTTGCCTCACAATTTCGCATTTCTGTAGGGACAGCATACTGGCTGTCCGGTATTTTCAGAACTTCTCAAATGGTTTCTTACCTGAAAACCTTTTAGGGAGAATGATGAATGTCTGACTACATCGCCAGTGTGGATGCCGGCAACGGTGGAACTAATGCTGTTCTCGCGCAGTCAAAGGGATATAAAAGCTTTTACGAACCATCTGTCCGCGCCGCTGCAACCGGTGAAACATTGGGGTTAGGGAAAACTTGGGAGTTGGAATACGACTATGTGGATTGGGGTGGTCACCGCTATGTAACCGGTGACGATGTGATCCGTGTTTCGCGCCGGCAGCTTGAACGGCACATGGGTGCCAACCGCTACGGCAATGAGTTTCACCAGATGCTCGTCGCACATGCGTTGGCGAGGCTCGGTATCAAATCCGGCACGGTCAATTTAACACTGTTTACACCACCCGGTTTATACAATGACTTGAAAGCCTTTATAAAAGAACGTTTCAGTCAGCGCGGTGGGAAGGTAGAGATTGGCCTCAAGGGTGACAAGAAACCGCGTAAGTTCCAGTATGACCAAATCACAGTCTGGCCGGAAGGATTAGGTGCTGCGGCCTGTTTTGCTCTGGATGACAAAGGCGACGAGACTTCCGCAGATGCGCTCGAAGGCGAAGTGGTTATCCTCGACTTTGGCGCGCATACGCTGGATGCTATACAACTCAGCAACGGGAACTTCAACGCCGAGAGTTTACAACATGCCACATGGGAAGCCGGTGGGGTGCACGTCCACATCCGCGAGCCATTGTTACGAGTGGTTAAAAAACAACTTGGAGATGATGCCCACAATCTAACGGTTGATGATATTGACCGCATTATCCGGCTGGGCAGCGTTAGCGGCGATTATGTGCTGACGGTGGCAGGGTTGGATGCCGACCTCAAACCGCTGCTGGATCGTTACTGCGAACGCTACGCCGAGTGGGTGAGCAACAACATCGCTGACGGGGTATTCGACGGCTTCCGTGGCATCAAGTCGGTGATCCTTGTGGGGGGCGGGGCAGGGCTGATCGAACCTTACTTGAGTAAGCAGACGTGGTATGGCAATAAAATTCTCGACCGCAAAGCCCACAAAACGACGCAGGATGTGCATCCGGTCGATATGAATGCGGTCGGCGGTTTGCGCTTGGCACTGCACCGGCTCAAGGGCGGGTAGGTTAGCTGCTAAAAGAAATCTCCTCTTAAACTCCTCTGTTTGAACTGTTCTCCACAAAAACAAAACCACCCGATGCTGATTTGTCATCGGGTGGTGTGTGTAGGGGACAGAAGATGTCTCCTATAGACGTAAGCGTGAGTTATTTGCCGATGATGAGCGCCTTAAATTCCTGCGTACCGCGTTTCAGGCTTTCCTTCAACATCACGGGGCTGGCGATGAGGCCACCACCACGAACGGTTGCACCGATGACGAGGGCGACGCTGATCAGCACGATGTCCTTGAATACGTACTGGCCTTCGAGCGTCCAGACGAAGGGGAATTGTGACCAGATCAGGTCAGGGCGCAAGACCAACGGCGACATGGCACCGGCCATTTGACCGAGCATCAGAATGACCCCTAAGCGCTGCATCCGACCACCGACGATGTAGCAGATGCCGATGAAGACTTCCATAGCGGCTAAGAAGGGCAGGAACAAGTCCATAGGCAGGAAGGTGATGCTCTGGCGGATCAGGGGTTCTGCCGGGGACATGCCGGGGAAGAACTTCAATGCGCCGAACCAGACGAACACGATACCGACCGAAATCCGCAGCAGCGTTAAGCTGTGCTTGGCGAGCAAGCGGGTGACACTGCGATCAACATTTTCAATACGATTTTGCAACGAAGCGGCGTTCACTTTATTTTTTCCTTTTCATCAACGGTTGTGATGTGCTTTGAAGATGTCCCTATTAAACATCAGCGCGGCATTTTGCTGATCTGGCGGTCGATTGATTTTTGGCTAACCCGATGGACAGACTGTTTTATCCGCCAATGGACGGAGGGCAGGGAGGCATTTAACGCAAAGACGCGAAGGGGCAAAGACCGCAAAGGGCTTTAACACACAGAAAGGCAAATGCGTTTAACCGCCAAGTCGCCAAGAAAAAGGCGGAGAAGAATTCACCACAGAGACACAGAGGGCACAGAGAAATACGGAGGAGATAAACCGCCAAGTCGCCAAGTACGCCAAGAAATACGGAGAGAAGATAAACCGCCAAGTCGCCAAGAACGCCAAGAAATACGGAGAGAAGATGAACCGCAGAGACGCGGAGAACGCAGAGAGGGGCAAAGACGTTTAACCACCGAGACGCAGAGGAATACGGAGAGAAGATTAACCGCCAAGTCGCCAAGAACGCCAAGAAATACGGAGAAGATTGAACCACCGAGGACACCGAGAGAATGTAGGGACAGCAGACAGGCTGTCCGTGATTGGCAACCTATTTTTGCCTGTAAAACAGGTGATAACAGGTGGCTCGATCCTTTGTGACCCCGATTTGTGAAGGCGGGGTTTGAAAGAGCAAACCGTTTTCAAACGTTGGCGGCTGATAGAGAAGGGCAAAGACGTTTAACCACAGAGGCACAGAGGAATACACAGAGATTTCACCACACAGGTACAGAGAATGTAGGGACAGCAGACAGGCTGTCCGTGATTGGCAACCCATTTCGTCGCGACGAAGGACAAACAGGATAAACCGCCAAGTCGCCAAGAACGCCAAGAAATACGGAGAGAAGATGAACCGCAGAGACGCGGAGAACGCAGAGGAATACGGAGAGAAGGTTAACCGCAGAGACGCGGAGAACGCAGAGGAATACGGAGAGGAGATAAACCGCCAAGAACGCCAAGAAATGCAGAGGGGCAGGGCAACTGAAAAGGGCGGGAAGCATAACTCCCCGCCCTTTATCATTCAGGCGAACCGTTGTTGAACGTCGTACTTACGGGCAGGGGACGACCGAGAGATCGGTACCGGTTTCACTGACCCCGATACAAACATTCTCCGCACTACCCGCCGTTTGGTCTTTCCATGTGGTGACGGCGCTGCCCTCCGTACCCTGATTGAAGATGATGCCGGGCGCACCGAGGCTCAACCCCGTGCCACCGAGCAGGTTTCCGGTCAGGGTCAGGGCTGCGTTACCACCCGCGCGACCGTTGTTATGGATGGCATCGTTGCGCGGCGAGGTGCTGCTGCTCAAGGTCACATCGGTCAGGGTCATTTGGGCATGACCATTCGCGCCCAAACCGTTGTTATAGAGCGTGCCGCCTTCTTGGGCGCTGTTGTTGGTGAAGTTCGTGCCGCTGATGGTCGCGGTCGCATTCCCACCATCGAACCCGCCGCTGTAGATCGCGCCGCCGTAGATACCCGCGTTACCGTCGAAGGTGCTGTCTTCAACGACCAGATCAACCTGACCGCCATTCATGCTCAGGGTCATGATCGCGCCGCCGTTGCCGCTGCTCTTGTTGTTGATGAACGCGCCGTTGCGAACGTGCAGCGCCGACTTGCCGCCATCACGCGCGTCAACCATGATTGCGCCAGCGTCCAGCGCCTCGCCACCTGTGAGTTGAATGTCAGTCAGGGTGAGTGCGCCAGCCTTGCCAGCAGTGCCATCGACATAGAAGAAGCGGAACGCGGGCGCACTGGCATCCCGCGAGATGATGCGGTTCATGCTGCTGATGGTGATGTCGGTGGTGATGACGGGGAAGGCATTCTCGCCGCCCTCATAACCCGCCGCAACAGTGATGTCACTTGCCACGAACAGCGTATTCGCGCCGGGGCAGGCCGCCTCGTCGTTCGCCTTATTGATGGCGCTCACCAGTTCGTCCGCGCTCATGATGGTGACGTTGCATTCGTCAGCCGCTGCGGTGGTGCCGGTCGTATCCGCCGGAACCACGACATCGGCAGGGTTGACGGGATCAATCACGATGTCGGTCTGACCGGCAGCCGCCGTAAATTGGCGTACCACCGAGCCATCCGGCGCGCGCAGTACCCAGACGTGGCCGACGAAACTACCTTGAGTCAGGGTGCTGTTCGGTTCCACTGTGCCGTACGAGGTCTCGGCGCAGTCAAAGCTGTACCAGCCCAGCGTCAGCGGTTGGTCGGTGTTGTTGATGATGTTGAGGTCCAGCGCCTCGGTCGCCACATTCGGCGTGCAGGTCGATTCGGCTGGCACTTCCCCGGTGGTATCCGCCGGTACGGCTGTCGGTTCGCCTGCCGGAACGTCGGTCGGGGCAGCGGCTACACTGGCGGTCGGCGCGACGTAGGACGATTCCCACAGCACGTTGAAGCGGAAGGTATCGCCCGCTGGAAGTTTGGACGAGTCGAACCACACCCACAGGTCTTGCGGCTTGGTGATGGTGTAAACCAGCTTGTCGGTACCGGTCGCGCCCGGAATAGCAACGCTGTTACGGCCAACCGATTCCTCCATCGTCAGCGAGATACCGGTTGGGTTGCCCGTGACCGGAACGACGGTGATGGTGTAAGTGCCTTCGGCCTTCACACCGAGGCCCATGCCACCCGAACTGCCACGGTTGTAGCTGCCGGTGGCGTTGGGGAGCTGGTACGAAAGCTGGAGCGAGGAGGGTGGGGGAGCGACAGGCGTAACGCCGTTATTGAACTTCACGACGCACGCCTGAATCGCGTCTTCGCTGCCATCGCTGCTGCTGGTGCAGGTGCAGAAGGCACGGAAGTCAGGGTTCGGGGCAGGGACGTTGACACCGTTGTACATGAACGTCCAGATGTCGCCGGCATGACCGCCGCCCATGTGGGTCGCGGTGGAGTCCATCACGCCGAGGCAGTGACCGGGGCTGTGCAGCCAGCCGCGCGTGGCTTCGTCAGCCGTCTGCTGGCCTTTGGCGATGCCTTCGCCAGAAACGAACGTGCCGAAGCACGCCGCACGCTGACCGAGGTCGCTCACACCCTTACCATTACACATCGCGGGGCGCGGGGCATCGTGGCTGAAGTAATTGCGTGCAACCTGATCGTCACTGTGGAACTGTGCCGCCTGAGTCAGACGTGTGTCCTCGGCGTAGGGGCGGATACCGATTGCGGTACGCCAGCGGTTAAATTCCGGCAGCAAACCGGCTCCATCTGCCTGTGTCGCCACAACAGTGGACTGCTGTGCCGAAGCGGCGGTGGTAAACAATGCCATAATAATAATGTAAGTTATAAATAAAGCATAGCGTCTGCGGTGCATTAGCTCGATCCTCCATAGTATTGATAATATACAGTGCCCTTTCGCACTATACCATGTAGGAACGTAATTCTTGGCATAAAGTTTTAATAAATAGGACAAGTGGACAGATAAAATAGGACAAGTGGACAATGTAGGGACAACATGACGGGCTAGCGTCGTTCAGCCCACGCGAGGAACGGGCAGCCGACAGGCGATCCTCAAAAGCGGAGTCATCAGCGGTTTGGTGAGAAGGACATGCCCTATGCACCTCCGTATAAAGTCAAGCAATGGGTTATCGAATCACGAAAATGATGTGGCTGTTTGAAAGATGCGGACGCGCTGTCTCGCGTCCCTACACAAAAACATTTTCAATGGTCGAACGGGTGTAGGGACAGCATACAGGCTGTCCGGCATTCAATATCAATTATTTTTGGTGCGGGCCATAACCGATTTCGTCGATGTAGCGCAGCAGGTCAGGCAGCCAGAGTTCATAAAAAAGCCCTGACCGTTTGCGTATCTTGATCAGCCGTTCAGCTTCTGGCAAACGTGAATTTTTGTTTGCCAACTTTTCAAGATATTGGCTGTTGTATCCTGTTGCTGCTGCACCTTCTCTGGTCGTAACCCAAATTTCCTGTTCGGGCGTGATTTCTACTGCCATTGTGGTGACGTGCAGTCCTTCTATGAATGTGACACTCGCTCATGCCGCTTATTATAGCCGAGGTGGGAGAGGGTAGGGGAGTTGGTTGGCGGTTGGGGTTATTTCAGGCGAGCAAATATTTTGGGCGGCTGCGGCGGTTCATTTCGCGGTAGGCTTCGATCTGGCGTTCAGTCAGTTTGGCATATTGGTCAATCGAAAGCGTGACCGTCTTTAACAGGCAGTCCGGGTTCCAACAGGTGATGAGCGCGATGAAACCACCTTTGCTGTTTTCCTGCTGGATCATATCCATCGGGTGACTGCATTCCCGGCAGGCATGTTCGAACGAGCGTATTAGCTGATGTTTCCGCCCCACTGCTGCCTCCTTATACATGACCGTTCGTTTCTCGTCACCACATTTCATCCGTTGATTTCACGCTGGATAATTCCAGTTTAGCCGAAAAAACGACAGCGGCGTGGGTAAAAAGGATGGTTTTTCGGACAACTATCGGATGAAAGTCGGGGATGGCCTCCGACCTTCTGCCGATTTTTGGGGTACAGGGTGAACATTTTCGGGGTGCCGCGCGTCGTATGGGTATATCGTTTATACCGATAACAGAAAGAGGGAGACACATGAAACGTAAATGGATGTTCGTCATCGTATTCGCCTTGATGCTCGTTGGGGTAGGGGCTGCCTCCGCCGCGCCCGCCGCACAGGATATACCCCCATCGCCGTATAGCGACTGGAACGGCAGTTTTCTCGTCCGTCCGGCTGTCCCTTTCGTCTGGATACGCCGGTCGCCTTTCAGCACGGGTGACGTGATGCACACCATCTACACCGGCGCACGGGTGAAAGCCCTGCATGTCGACCAGTCCCCGAACAGCGGCCTCGTCTATAACGACGGTCAGTGGTGGGGCTACATCGGCAGCAGCGCCGGCGAGGGCTGGGTAGAGGTCAATTCGCTGGTGCGCGACATCAACGCCACGCCTGTACCCGCCAGCGGCGCACAAAATTGGCGCGTGTATAACGTGGTTCGCGTGAAGGCCAGCGTGCCGTTCGTGTGGCTGCGGTCGTCGGCTTCCTCGGATGCGCCGAACAGCGGGCAGCTCCCCAGCCGGACGACGTTCGTCGTTATGAGTACGCCGCAGTATGACGGAGCGCAGTGGTGGTGGCAGGTGCGCGAGGAACGGGGCAACCACGTCGGCTATGTCGAGCAGAACTCGCTGGAATACGTCCGCGCCCGTTCAACCGTGACCGCCCAGCCGATTCCAGCCGGGTTATGGATGGATGGTTATATCGTGCGGGTGAAGGCGAATGTGCCGTTCGTGTGGCTGCGGAACGCCCCCGACTCGCATTCGGGCATCGCGGAAACGGTGCTGAAACTGAATGAACTGGTGATCGGCAGCGAATCATCCGAGGATGCGTCGAAGCAGTTGTGGTACAAGGTGACGGCGAAGAACGGCGCGGTCGGTTGGGTGGAGGCGAATTCGCTGGAGTTCGTGCGGTTAGGCTAAACAGGGTCGAATGTCAAAACCTTTGGGGGCATACGGCGGTATGCCCCTTTTCATGTCCGGTTAGCGCGTCGGTATGGGTGTGCGCGTCACACGCGGGGAAGCATACGCGGCGGGCGGCGTGACCATCCACGGTGTTGGCGTGGGGGTCGCGGTCGGCGTGGGCGTAACCACCCGCGCGGGCGGCGTGGCGGACGGCACGAACACGATGAACGGCTGCATCCCCGGCAGGAACACAATCGGCGTTTCGGTCGGCGGTGGGGGAGGTGGCGGCGCGGCGGCTGTTTGCGTACCGGCGGCGTTGGCCGTTTGCTGGACGGCGGCAGCGGTGTTGGCGGCATCCATCGCATCCTGCGTCTGCTGGAGCGCGGCGGCTGTACCGGCAGCGTCGGCAGTCAGTTGGGCGGCAGCAGCGGTGTTGGCCGCGTCAATCGCGTCCTGCGTTTGCTGGGCAGCCGCAGCGGTGGCGTTGGCATCGGCGGTTTGCTGCGCGGCGAGGGTAGCAGCCGCAGCGTTGGCCGTGTTCTGGGCATCAATGGCGGCTTGCGTTTGGGCAGCGGCAGCGGCGGTCGCGTTGGCGTTGGCTGTGCCTTGTGCATCGGCGGTCTGCTGGGCAGCGGCGGCGCTGGCCTGCGCGTTCTGGGTCGCAATCGCGGCGGCTGTCCCCTGCGCGTTCTGCGTCAGTTGCAGCGGGTTGGCGGCCTGCGTCTGCTGGGCGGCGTTCTGGGTTTGTTGAGCAGCGGCGGCTTGCGTATTCGCGGCGTTGGCGGTTTGCTGGGCAGCGGCGGCGTTGGTTTGTTGGGCGTTGGCGGTCTGCTGGGCGGCGGCTTGGGTTTGCAGCTCGAATATCGCTGTTTCAGCCGCAGCCGTGCCGGTCGCATTTTCATCATCCGGCGTAGTCGTTCCAACCGGGGTCAAGGTGATGGTTGGCGTGTTGGTGATGGTCGCGTTTTGCGTACCCGCCGCGTTGGCGGTTTGTTGGGCAGCCGCCTGTGTCTGCTGGGCAGCCGCAGCCGTACCCGCCGCGTTGGTCGCGTTCTGAGCAGCAGCGGTCGCCTGTGCCTGCTGGGCGGCGAGGGTCGCGTTGGCGTTGGCCGTTTGTTGGGCGGCGGTTTGCTGAACGGCGAACTGGGTTTGCTGTGCCGAGAAGGCGGTTGCTGTTTGGGCGTTCTGGGTTTGCAGCAGCGGGTTGACGGCCTGTGTTTGCTGGGCGGCTGTCCCTGTTAACTGTGCCGAGATCAACGTTTGCTGGGCGGCGATAGCGGTTTGCTGACCGGCGAACTGGGTCGCAGCAGCGGCGGTTGCGGTTTGCTGGCCGGGGTTATTACCCACGTTGCCAGCAGCGGCGGTCGCGGTCTGGTTGCTGGCGTTCTGGGTTTGCTGGGCGGCGGCTTGCGTCTGCTGGGCGGCGGCCTGCGTTTGCTGGGCAGCGATGGCCGTCCCCTGAATGAGCGTGGCGACGTATTGCCAGAAGGTGGCGGTCGCCGTTTGGGCGTTGGCCGTTTGTTGGACGGGCTGGGCGTTCTGCGTGGCCTGTGCCGCCGTGCTGGTTTGCTGGGCCGCCGCTAACGTTTGGGCGGCAGCGGTCGCGGTTTGGAACGGCCCTGCGTCGGTCGCAACCGGTGTTTCAGTCTGGGCGAGAACGGTCGCGGTTTGGTCGAGCGCGGTCTGTGTTTGCTGAACGCCTGCGGCTTGCGTCTGGGCGGCGATCAACGTTTGGGCAGCGGCGGTGGCGGTCGCGGGTGCGGCGGTGGCGGTTTGCTGCGCGGCCAACGTTTGGTTCACCACAGCCGTTTGCGTCACCACAATCGCCGTACCGGTCAGGTGTGCCGCCGTGCTGGTCAGGCCGATGGACTGCGTAGCCGTTTGGGCGGTGGCGGTTTGGGCGGCGCGGGTTTGTGCCGCCCGCGTTTGGTTTGCTTGAGCGGTCAGTTGGGCCGCAGCAGCCGTTTGCGCGGCGGCGGTGTTGGCGGCGTTCTGGGCAGCGGCGGCAGCGGTCGCGTTGGCATCCGAGGTTTGCTGGGCGTTCTGGGTTTGCTGGACGCTGGCGGCCTGTGTACCGGCGGCGTTGGCTGTACCTGCGGCGGCGGTTTGCTGACCGGCGACGGCGGTTTGCTGGAGCGCGTTTTGTGTACCGGCGGCGTTGGCGGTTTGGATGGCACCAGCAGCCTGAGTATTGGCGGCGTTCTGGGTTGCCACATTCGCGGCTTGCGTCAGTTGGACTGCCGCTTGGGTGCCACCGGCGTTGGCCGTTTGTTGGGCGGCGAGCGCGGTTTGCTGGGCGGCGATGGCACTGGCTTGAACGGCGGCCTGTGTCAACTGCTGGTTAACCGCGTTTTGCGTCTGCTGGGCGGCGAGGGTCGCCTGCTGGTTGACCTGCGTCTGCACAGCCTGCGAGGTTTGCTGGGCCTGTCCCGCATCGGCGGTGGCGGTCTGCGCGGCCTGCGTGCCTTGCTGGTTGGCGGCGGCGGTCTGTGTAAACTTCGCGGCGGAAGTCGGGCTAGGGGTTTGGCTGGGGGTCAGCGTCACCGTGCCGTCTTCCAACGGGCAGCCTTCATTCTCCTGAACGCCGGGGATGGTCGGGCAGCGGTCAACGATGTCGAACACACCGTCGAAGTCGATGTCGGAAAGCGGTGTCGGCGTGGGCAGCGGGCAGCCCTGATTTTCGACCGGGCCGGGTTCAATCGGGCAGACATCCACCGCGTCCGGCACATTGTCGCCGTCCTGGTCGGGGCAGCCGTTGGTACTGAGTGGGCCGGGTTCGAGCGGGCATTCGTCCTTGGGGTAGGGGAGTTGGTCGCCGTCTTGGTCGAGGGCGGTTTGCAAACAGGTAATCTGTTCTTCGCTCTGGGTGAGGGCGAACACGGTATCGTAGTAGGTTTTGACCTCATCAAACAAAATCGGGCCAACTTCGATCAGCTTATTGTTGCTGATGTCCAGCAGCACGCGCTGACCGATGGGCATGACGGTTGGTTCTTCACCGGCGAAGGTGTAGTGGCAGTCGTTTTCCGCGCCGGTGAAGCAGGTGAGCGCCAGCTTTTCGGGGTCGTTGGGGATGGTGAGTTCGGCGGGAATTTGCTTGGCGGCGATGCACAAGGTTTCGGCATCGAAGCGCACATCGGTATCCTGCTGCGGGATGATGCTCACCTTCCCCTGCGAGTAGTCGCCGGTGTTGGCATACATATCACCTGCGGGGAACAACTGCCCGTTGATGACCTTATCCACCCGCGACACGGCATCAATTTGCATCAGGGTATCCTTCTGCAAATAGAAGTTCGACGGAATGATGGGCGGCAGGCTGGGGTCATCCTGCCCTTGAATGAGCAAGTAGTTGATCTCCGGCGAGGTGTAGAGTTTGGCTGGCAGCACCGGATTGCTGGGCAAGTTCAGGAAGTATTGGAAGCCGATCTGGTTAGCGGCCACGAGCGTCGGCGGTTGGGTGGCCGTTCCGGTTGCGGTGGGCGAGGGCGTGGGGGTGACGGTCGGCGTGGGCGTGGCGGTGGCGGAAAGCTGCAAGACCACCTGCACAATCGCGGTTTGGGTCGCGCCGACCTGTACGCGCTCGTTCTCGCCGCTGATGATACGGATACCCGCCAAAATCAGGATAATCATGACGACGGTGAAGGTCAGCCCTAAGCCGGTCTTTTGCTGGCGGCTGAGTCCCGCGCCGACACGCACCATCCGGCGGCTGCGGGATGGCACGAACAGCATCGAAATGGAGGTGTTATCTTCCGGTCGGCGGGCGGCGGCGTACTTCATCAACGCGCGGCCAGCACGTTCGACATCATCATCCATCGCGTGTAATAACAGTTCGTTCTGGTGCAGGTAGGGCTGGCGATCCTGCGGGTTGAGGCCGAATAAGCCGTCCGAGGCGGCGAGAACCGTGTCGCCTTCCTTCAGCAGCAGACCGGCTTGCCCGATGCGGAAGGCGCGGCTGGTATTGACGAACGACCGCCCACGCTCGGCATAAAAGCCAATATCAACCTGTACGTCCGCATCCACGCCGATCATACGGGTGGAGTAGTCGCCGTTCTTCATCTTGGCGGCTTCTTCAACCGACATTTGCCCCGCGTAGACGTATTCATTCGCGAGGGTGTGGTCGATGTTCAGGCGGACGATCTGGCCTTCGCGCAGCAGGTAGATGCGGCTGTTGCCCACGCTGGCGACGAACATGCGCCCGTACTCGCCATCGTCGAGGTTGACGGCGACCACGGCGGCGGTGGCCGTCCCTTTACCGCGCAGTTCGCTAAAGACGATCTTGTTGGCACGCTCGACCGAATGCACCAATATTTTTGGCACATCGGTTTCCGGGCTGAGTTCGATGTACTCCATGATGGTGCGGGTCGTCAAACGGGCTGCTCGTTCACCGGCCTCGCTGCCACCCGCGCCGTCGCACACGATCAGCACTTGCAGGTTCAGGCCGCTGGCGGTTTTGATGACCCCATCAGCCGAGTAATCCTCAAGGTATTCGCGTGTCGCTATATCCCGGTCTGAAAATGCTGTAAGCTGCACCAATTCAATTTGCCAATCTTCGATAAAACAATCTGTAGAGCATATTAATTTTGAAACTCGGTCGTGTTACATTCAGCGTGAGCGTTTATTGGCACGGACAGCATGTATGCTGTCCCTACAAATATCTGGTTGTGTGTAGGGACGCAATACAGCGCGTCCGTTTCCAAATTCCCCCATACGCGCCATCACAAAAAAGGTTACTCAATCGGTATATTAATTTTTTTATTTATGTCATCACTTTAACGATACACCCAAAGTCTTTAGCCGAGACGTTACAATCCTGTCGTTTTGGAAGGAAGTTGTTAAATCGGGCTGTAGTCATCACCGACCTTGCCTTCGTCCTCACCTGCAAACTTGATGCCAAACACCGAGCGCAGTTCCAACTCGTCGCTGGCTTGCGCGGTTTTGGTCGCCACACTGGAATGATGGGTGTAACTGGTTTTGCGATCATGGAGTTTAACCACTGTTTTCGCATCCCACAATTCCATGCTGATATTCATGGTTAGGTTGACTTCCGAACCCAGCGGCACGGGAATATCCCGGTTCTTGGGCAGCCGTTCGCCGTTGACGAAGGTACCGTTCTTGCCGCCGAGGTCGCGGATGAAGAAGGTCTTTTTCCGCAGCATGATCGTGCAGTGGCGCGGGCTGATGAACGGCTGGTTGATCACATAGTTGCACGACGGGTCACGCCCGATGGTAAATTCCTCGGCGGTGATCGGGATTTCGGTGACTTCCAAGCCGTTGACCGTGACCAAGCGTCCCAGCAGGGTGGTTTCCTCCGGCGGTTCCGGTTCGGGGGTGGGGGCGGCTGGCATGGCAGCGACAGGGGCGGCGACCGGCATGGGCGCGACTGGCTGCTGCGCGGCGAGCTGCGCCATGCGGGCGTAATGGCTGCGCTGGCGGTTGGCGCGTGCCAGCATCAGCAGCAGGAACACGACGACAACGATCAGCGCCAGCACGAAGGCTGCCAGCACCGAGAACAGCAAGTTATCCACCACGCTGCCACTACCCAGCATACTACCGTCGCTGCTGGCCTCGGCGGTCGGCGCGACCGTCACGGTTGGGATGGGCGCGGGGGGTAGGGCGGCGACCGTCAGCCGCGCGGTTTGGCTGTCGCTGCCGCTGAGTCCAAGCTGATCCTCGGCGGTGACGGTCAGGTTGATCTGGTTGACGGTTTCCGGCGTGGTGTAATCATCGAATGTCCACGGGATGCTGTAGTTCCCGCTGCCATCGGGGGCAGGGGCGTTGATGACGCGCGGCGGGCGGCTGCGTCCGTTGGCATCAGTGGCTTGCAGTTCCAGCGACTTGATGCCGCGCCGGACACCATCCGGGAAGGTAATCGAGACGGTGACGAAGCGCTCGGTCATGTCGAACACGATGCGATTGCCGCTGTAGGTTGGCATTCGGATGAGATCGGGCGCGGCGGAGATGATTTCGACCTGCGGCGGCGCGAACACTGGCTCATATTGGAATTGTTCGCTGGCCTGTGTGCTGTCCGGCAGGGTAACGGTCAGCGTCACCGTGCGTTCGGGGTCGAGGTTCTGGCTGCCACTCTGGTAGCGCAGGGTGTACACACGGCGGCTGTTCGCCAGCGCGTCGAACATCACCTTGAGCGAGTTGATGGCGGTCGGGATGCCATCCAAGCCCACGCCGCTGCCATTCTCGTTGTTGGCGAATAAGCCCCCGCCGAAGGTTGCGAGGGTGCGATGTTCGGCCACAGCTTGCGGGCGGTAGCGGTGTACCAGCACCACGTTAAAGGGGATCTGCTGCCCGGCGAAGATGCTGGAGGCGTTGGTTTCCTGCGGGTCGTTGAGGAACGAGCCGACGTACAATACCTGCCGTGCGGTTTCTTCATCCGCCGCTTGCAGCATCGCCAGCGCGGCGCGGAGGGTTGGCGTAATCGAGTAAACATTCGGCGAGCGTTTGAGGCTGTCCACGAGTTCGAGGGCGGCGGCTTGGTCAGCGGCGACCGCGACCTGCGCCTGATTGGCTTCCGGCCCCAGCACGTAGAAGGTGACGTTATCGCCTGCTTGATAGTAGTCGTTGAAGTAGGCGCGAAGGGTGTTCTGGATCAGGTCAACATCGCTGCCGTTGCTCAGGTTAACGATGACCGCCAATGTCAGCGCACGGTCGTCGCGGCTGGTCAGCGTCAGGTTGTCCGCCGGTTCGCTCAGTTTGATGCTGCTCGCCGTGAGTTCCGCTGGAGCCAGCCCCGATTGGTCGCTGACGCTGAAATCGAGTTCGACCTGTCCATCCTCCACGCGCGGCGCACCCTGCGTCACGATTTGGGCAACCGGCGCGGCAGCCGTCTCCTGCGCCGCCACCCACGAGGCGGGTAGGGCGAGGAGGAGGAAAAGGGCGATGATGAGGCGGAAACGAACGATCAACTTAGCATCCCATTATTCAGACAATACATCACGTTTAACATCAAAACATTTTGGCGGTTTGCGCCGCATGAGGCTAAAGCCGTCATGCTAACCACCGGACAAGTCCACTAAAGGGACTTCAATTCGTAAGACTTTTTCCATTACGAGTAGCTCGTCGTTCAAGAAACAAGAACAGCAGAAATAAAGGAATACCTGTGATTAGGACAATAATTCCTAATGCTATTGGATCACTAAGAATGTCATATTGATAACCAGCAACATTATCAACGCTTGTCGAGAAAGTTATAAAAGTGCCAGCAACCGTATAGAGGAGAGCTAGTAACCCTAAAATGGTATAGATACGTTTCTGTGTTTTAGGTTCACTCATTCGCATTTATTCCACTAGCTCTTGTTCTCTAAACCTTCTTGGCGTTCTCTGCATTCCTTGGCGCTCTTGGCGATTCGTATTTCTCTCTGCGTCTCTGCGGTTCAATTTGTCTTTTTCTCTGTGTTCTTTGTGCCTTTGTGGTAAACGCATTTACTGCATCTGCCGACGCAGCGACACAAAGCTGTCGAATGAGGCGCGCGCTGAAACATTTTGTGCGCCATCGACCATCAGCAAGCTGTAGGCCGCCATCTCCACGCCGCTGCCGACGCTGCTGGGGTTGGCGAAGTTCAAATTCCACAGGAACATATTCTCCACGAAGCCCAGCGCCTGCCCGATCTGGAAGGCTTTTACGGTGTACTCGGCTTGATGGGCGGTGTTGTTGTAGGCCATCCATGTTTCCGGCGGCGCACCGCTGAAGCCGTCCCACGTCCCCCAACCGAACTCGGTCGCCCACATTTTTGCCGCACCGTGCCGGTAGGACAGCATAATCTGGCGATAATCGGCCAGCGTGTCGAGGAAGAAGAACTGCGGCTTGTCGTCCCAACCTTGCCCATCAATCTTGTTACAGCAGCGCACATCCGGCGGGTTGCCCCAGCCGAAGGGATGCACCCCAATACGCACGTCATAGTTGGCGAGGCCGCCCCGGTACATCTGGCGCAGGTATTCGCGGTCGTTGACGCTCACGGCTGTGTCATCCGCCGGAGCCAAGCCCGCGCTGATGACGATGATTGAGGCCGAGTAGCTGCGGATGGCGACGTAAGCCGGTTTGAACAGCGCCATATAGCCCTCGCCGTTGAAGGGCAGCGTCCCCTGCCATTCGCGCATCAGGTTCGGCTCGTTCCACACCTCAATCGCGCTGACGTTCGGGCCAATTTGCGCCAGCAGCAGACTGATGAACCGCGCCAGTTCGGCAGGGTCGTCCGGCGGGCCATCCTCGCTGCGGGACGTTCGCGCCCATTCCGGCGCTTTGGCGATGCTCAGGAGGACGCGGTAGCCGCTGGCACGGGCTTCGTTGACGTGCGCTTGCAGCTTGGCGAACTCGCCGCCCAACTGCCCGCGTGAGGGTTCGAGCGCCTTCCAACTGGCTTGCAGCTTCACCCAGCCCATGTTGAGCGACTTGGAAGCGGTCATCACATTGCGCCAGCCGGTGTCCTCGACGTTCCAATCGAGCTGGATGCCCATCTGGTCGGTCTTGAGGGCGGCCACCATCGGCGGCGGGTCGCTGATGACAATCGGGGCGACGTTCATGCCGGCTGGCGTACCCCCCGCGCCGCCACCATCAGCCGGGGCGAGGTAGTAGGCATCCTTTTCACCTTCCGCCGTCCAACCTTTGAGGCCGTTCCAGTCGATTTCCCACCAGCGAATCTGGTCATCGGGGTCGCAGACTGGCCCACCAATGACGAAGAAGCGCGTGGTCGGCGGCATGTAGCCGATGATCTCGTTACTCTTGCCGGGGCCGGAGCGCACACGGTTCGCCACGCCGCCTTCGGTCACAATCCCGGCGATGCCCACGCTGATCTGCGAGGGGGTCGGGGAGCCGGGGCAAACGTCACCGCTGGTTCCCGGTATGGTCGGGATGGGCAGCGGCGTGGGTGTCGCACGTTGCAGCGGGTAGGGGTCGGTGTTATCCGGTTCACCGTCGCCATCGGTATCGCGGTTCAGCGGGTCGGTGCCGAGTTTGATTTCCTGCCCGTCAATCAGGCTGTCGCCATCGGTATCACGGTTGAGCGGGTTGGTGCGCCACACCTGCACTTCCTCGCCGTCCACGAGGCCGTCGCCATCGGTATCGGGCAGGTTGGGGTCGGTGCCAATCGCTGTCTCGCGAATGTTCGATAGGCCATCACCATCGGTATCCGCCTCGACCATCGCGGTCGCGGTCGCGCTGGTGAAGGTCGATGCGGCGACAACCGTAGCCGTCGCGTTTGTGCTGTAGTTCGTAGCGGCGGTGATCAGGCCGATTGCCGTGGCGACGATACACAGTAAAAGCAGCAGCACCATACAGCCGATCATCAGGCCGGTGATCCGCGCCGGAACGATCACCTCGCCGTTCTGGGTTTGAGGCAGGGTTTGTTCCTGCGGCACGGCGCTCACCGTGATCTCAAAAGGGTAGGTTTCCGGCCTGCCGAACCACGGTCGGCGCTTTGGCACCGGGCGCAGCGTAATGCGTTCGCTTTGCCCCGGCGCGAGGGTGTACTGCTTGCCTTCCATCTCGAAGCGCACGGCCTGTTCACGGTCACGGGCTTGAATGGTGTAGGTGGCAAAGGTATTGCCGGTGTTGTTAATCAGTAGTTCGGTGCGGCGGCCACCGCGCAGGCGCTCCGGCTCAAGATCGCTGATGAAGTTGTAGAACGGCTGGACTTCCAGCGCCCCCTGTACCCCCGGCGAGGTGATGCCCTGCGCCCGTGCCGTCACCCGCACTTCGAAGGCATGAGCGCCCGCGCTGCTGGTGGTGTTCAGCGGCGGGTGGAACGTCACCGATGTTGTATCGCGTTTCGACGGCAGCAAATACACCGTGTCGGCGGGCTGCGTCACCCATGTGGGCGGCAAACCCACCACCTCGACGCGGAAGTGGTCAACGATGTCGCTGCGGTTGGTGATTTCGATGGGCAGCGTGGTGCTTGAACCCGGTACGACGTGTAACACCGTGCCGTTGACGCTCACACCGATTTTTTCCAGTTCGGCGGGCGGCGGTGGGGGCGGTGGCACCACGACCGCTACCGCACCCCCATCGGTGCTGAAGTCGCCGTCAACCGGCGCGGGGCGTGGGCGGCGGTAAACCCCGGCATCGGGATCAACGGCTTCCTCCAGCCGTATCCAGAAGTTACCGATCCGCAGCGTTTCGCTTTTCTCCCAGATTTCGCCAATATTATGAATCAGCTTGTAGTTGCCGACGTATGTGCCGTTGTGCGAACCGAGGTCAAGCAGGCGGTAGGTGTTGTTCAGGCCGCGTTCCAACCGCAGGTGGCGGCGGGACACCTTATCGCTCGGCAGAACGATGTCCATTTCGGGGTCGCGCCCGATGGTGAACACATTCTTATCCAGCGGGATGACGCGCGTCGGGAAGTCGTCGCTGTAGATGACGAGGCGGTCAACGTCGGTGCGTTCACCCAGTTCCGGGTAGCGCGTCACCAGCGGCATGAAAGCTGATAGCGGCTTGGGCATCAGCACTGTTGCGAAGTTATCCACGACCGCGCTGGTGAAACGTGCCGCGCCCGCACCCGCCTCGTCGCTGATGGCAACGCCAGTCCGCTGGAGCGCACGGGAAAGGTCGCCCGCCGTCTGGTAGCGGTTGTTGGCGTTCTTTTCCAGCGCCCGCATGACGATCTTTTCGAGGTCGTCGGGGATTTCCTCGCGGAAGTCGGTCGGGGCTTGCAGCGGCTCTCGCGCGTGCATCCGCACCGCCTCGGCAATCGAGCGCGGCTGGTAGGGCGGCCTGCCGATCAGCATCTCATACAGCAGCACGCCGAGTTCATAAATATCGCTGCGGAGGTCAACCCGTTCGCCCAAACACTGCTCCGGCGACATATACGGGAAGTCGGTATCCGGCTTATCGGTGACGAAGATTTCGCCTGTCGCCGACTGCTGCGCCACCGTGAAATCGGTCAGCACTGGCTGGTAACGGACAATCGGCCCGATGACCGCGCTGGTTTTCAGCACCACGCTTTCCGGCTTGAGGTCGCGGTGGATCATCCCCTGCTGGTGGGCGTAGTGCATCCCATCCGCCAACTGCACCGTCAAGCTGACGACTTCCGATAGGTCAACCTGCTTATTCTGTTCGCGCAGGCGGTTCATGTACTGGCGTAAGCTGATGCCGGTGATGAGTTCCATCACCATGAACAGCTCGTTATCCACATTGTCGTACGACAGCACATGGACGATGTTCGGATGGTCAAGGCGGCTCAACATGCGCGACTCTTGCAAGAAGCGCTGCTTAAGCGCGTCCTGCGAGGCGAGGTTGGGGTGCATCACCTTGAGCGCGACCGCCCGTTCCAGCGGCAGTTCGGTCGCCTTATACACGCCGGTCATGCTGTTCTGCCCGATGAAGCGGTCGATGCGGTAGTTTTTGATGCGCTTGCCGACGAGGCCGCGCGAGTCTTTTTGCTCCGGCCCCTGAAACACGTCGAGTTCACGGCTGCCGCGCTCGAACTTCATCCAATAGTGACCCATACGGACGATCTCATCCGGTTCCCACTGCACCTGCGTGTTGGGAACGAGCAGCGTATCGCCCACCCATGTGCCGTTGGTGGCGTTCAGATCGGTGATGTACAGGTTGCCGTCGGACTTGGCTTCAACCCGCGCGTGGCGGCGGGAAACGCGCTTGCCATCCAGCACGATGTTCTGGTCATCGTCGCGTCCGATGTCGATGATCTCCGAGTCGATCTTGACCATCTGAATCGGGTGTTCTTCGCTGTAGAGGATCAGGCGGTCAGCCGTCCGCATCTCCATGCTGAGGGGCGGCGGCGAGAAGGCGGGCATCTCCGGCGGCAGCGGCTTGGGCATGACCACGGTAGCATAGGCATCAAGGTCGAACTCACTCGTTTCCAGCTTGCTCGGCAGGGGCAGCACGGCATCCGCCGGTAGTTCGCGCCGCGGTTCGTACTCCATCCAGTAGGTGCCGATGCGAATAGTTTGTTCCGGTGTCAGGCGGATGGGTGAGTTGGTCGGAATGTGCTTGTCATTGATCGTGATGCCGTTGACCGACCCCAAATCGGTCAGGTAAAACGCGCCATCCTGCATCCGTTCGATGCGGGCGTGGCGGCGTGAAATCCCCAAACCTTCCAGTACGATGTCGCGGTTCTTTGCCCGCCCGATGCTCAGGTGATCTTTATCCAGCTTGACCGTCAGCGTCGGTTCATCTTCGCTGTAAAAGACGAGGCGGTCATAGGCCATCTGGTCAGCCGTGAGATACGGCGGCGTGTAGCGCGGCTTCTCTTTGGGCGGGAAGTCGAAACCCATCGTGACGATTTCATCATCGAAGATATGGGTATCGCGCGGCGGTGGGGGCAGGGCTGGCGCTGCATCACCTTCAGGGTTGGTGTCGAATGCCGCGTCATCAATACTCGGCGCGGCGGCTTGCACCACATCCGGTTTGAGCAGAAGCTGCATCCAGTAATCACCGAGGCGCACCGTCACACCGGGGTTGAGGATAACGGGTGAATCGGGCGCGAGGCGTTCCGACCCCAACCACACACCGTTGGTCGAGTTCATGTCGGTGATGTAGTAGCGACCGTTCGGCTTGCGCTCGACCTGCACATGATTGCGCGAGGCCAGTGTTCCTTGCAGCACAACGGTGCGGTTGGGTGCGCGCCCGATGGTGATGACCGGTTTATCAAAGTTCGCGGTAAAGGTCGGCAGGTCGCGGTTGTAAAACACCAGCCGGTCGAACAGGATTGGCTCATCGTCATCCGCGCGGGGGATGTCCTCGTCAATCACCGTCGGCAGTTGGGTTGCCATCTGCGCCGTCGAAAGGTCGGTGGAGAAGGTATCCTCAAGGTTGGTGCTGGCGGCTGATTTGACGACCACCACCTGCTGTACCGGCTTCCGCTCCACCGGCTTTTGCAGGGCAGCCAGCGCTTCCAGCAGTTCCCGCGCCGATTGGTAGCGCAGGTTCGGGTCTTTGGCGAGGCTCTTAACGATGATCTGTTCGAGTTCCGGCGGGAAGTTGGCCTGTACCGCCGAGGGCAGCGTCAGCGGTTCGCGGGCGTGCATCCGCGCGGCTTCGGCGATGTTCTTCGGGTGGTAGGGCAGGCGACCGACCGCCAATTCATACAGCATGATACCCAGCGCGTAAATATCGCTGCGGTTGTCCACGTTCTCCGCGAGGCACTGTTCCGGCGACATATACGGGTAGGTGCCAATGGGCTGCTGGTCGGTGATGGCGTTTTCGCCGCTGCTCGTCAGCTTGGCGAGGCCGAAGTCCGTCACAATCGGGCGGTAGTTCAGCCGCTCGCCGTCGGGGTCGGGCTTGAGGATGACGTTATCCGGCTTCAAGTCGCGGTGGATCATCCCCTGACGGTGGGCATAATCCACACCGTCCGCCAACTGCCGGATGATCTCAATCGCTTCCTGATAATCGACAAACTTGTTGTCTTCGTGCAGCCGCTTGACGTATTGGCGCAGGTTGCCGCCAATAATCAGCTCCATTACCAGAAATAAATTATTCTCGGTGTTATTGAAAGAAAGAACCCGAACGATATTCGGGTGGTCGAGGTGCGCCGCTGCCCGCGCTTCCTGCAAAAAGCGCTGTTGGAAGCTGGTTTGTGAGGCCAGATGCGGGTGCATGATCTTGATGGCGACCTGCCGCTGGAGCTTAATATCGGTCGCCTTATAAACAGCCGCCATGCCCCCTTGACCCAGCACCAGTTCAAGGCGGTAATTTTCGATTATTTTGCCGATCATCCCCTTATCTGGCATCGTGCTTCCCTGAGTGCGGTGCTGGTGTGCTAAACATTTTTAGTCTGGTCGTTTCATAAACACGGACGCGGGTGTCGCGTCCTATAGTGTGTGCGTATTTTTTACTTACAAGGGTTTGCCGCCAGCAAACCCCTACAACATTTTCTCTTGGTAAGTTGGCGGTTTGCGCCGCATGAGGCTAAAGCCATCATGCTAACACCGGACAAGTCCACTAAAGGGACTTCTTAAGTCTCAAACCCTCTGTATTTTCTTGGCGCTCTTGGCGACTTGGCGGTTCAATTGTCTTGATTTTGCGTCTTTGCTTCCTTGCGCCTTTGCGTTTTGTTATTCGCTCCGCTTATTCTTCCTGCGGCTTCTTCTTCACACCCGCGCCGCCTTGCTGGACGACGTGCGTGAGTTCGTGCGCCAACAAACGCTGCCCATCGGATGAGCCGGGATTATACTCGCCTGAGCGGAAGAAAATATCGCTGCCGGTGGTGAATGCCCGCGCACCGAGTTCTTTATTCAGACTGTTGGATTCCGCGTCGGTATGCACATTCACGCCGCTAAAGTCACGCCCCATGCTGGACTCGAACAGTTCGCGGTTCACATCCGGTATGCTTTGGCCGCTGCCGGATTTGGCGCTGATGCGGCTTTCGATGTCGCTGCTCGCGTCGAAGCTGCCGCTTTTGTCGGCGGGCATCTCGTCGTCCTTGCGCTGGATACGCTGCATTTGCAAGGGTTCCTCTTCCTCCGGCGCACGCTGGATACGCTGCATTTGCAGTTCTTCCTCTTCGGCTGCACGCTGGACGCGCATCATTTGCAGTTCTTCCTCTTCCGGCGCACGCTGAATACGCTGCATTTGCAGGGGTTCCTCTTCCTCTTCGGCTGCACGCTGGACGCGCATCATTTGCAGGGGTTCTTCTTCCTCTTCGGCTGCACGCTGGACGCGCATCATTTGTAGTTCTTCTTCTTCCGGCGCACGTTGCACCACATCGCGCTTCGTCATCACGCGGTCGGCTACGGCATCCGCTTCCCGCTCGTAAGCGTCATCCGCCGCGCCGACGGTCATCTTGGCCTGAATGGTCGTGCCGGTGCGCTGGTTGATGCTGACGCTGTTGTCGGCCAGCATCCGTTGGAGGGCGCGGTTGCCCACCAACCGCTGCAACCGTGCCACATCGTTATGCGACCCTTCGGCGGTCGTTGGCGCGTTCTGGTCAGCCGCCGGGGGCTTATGACTGCTTTTCTTCAGAAGTTCTTTCATCTCGTGTTCGGACATGATGCTGCCTCCAACCCCATCATAATTTGCTGCTGTTTTAATCGGATGAGACTCACCTCATCCCTATCTCAAATTTCTCTTTCTTGTTCCCTCCCTCGCTTGAGGGTTAGGGTTAGGGTAGGGGTTTCTTTCCTAAACCCTCTGCATTCTCTCTGTTTTCCTTGGCGTGCTTGGCGATTCGTATTGCTTTCTCTGTACCCTCTGCGGTTAATCGCCTTTTGACTAGGTTATCTCCAGCGTATAAGACGCAAACGCCGGTTTCTGCGACTGAATCAAACGGTTCGCGACTTCGACATCCAGTTGGCTTTGAGCTTGGCTTAAGGGTAATCGTACCACGAAATGACACACCTCATTCTCAATGATTTCGGGCTGCACCCCAAAGTACAATTCGAGCATCCGCTGCAACCCTGCCGGTGTTCCCCGCCGCATGAATAACCACCCGATCTGCCGCATAATTTCGCGCTGGCGGTCAACCGGCAGCTCCGGCAGCAGCAGCATGTCGAACCAGCTTGCCATCCACTGGAGCCACGCTTGCGGTGCAATATCCGGCGACAGGTACAAATCGAAGTTGTCGATCATCCAAATAATCGGGTTATAGATCGACTCGAAGATCAGCAGGTAGCGCCCCAGAAATTCGTCGTTGGCGTAAATGGCAGGGAGGTACTGCATCCACGTACTCTGTTCGCCAAAGGTATGCGAGGCCGGTTTCAACTTCTGCCGGTCGAGGGCTGGCAGCACCGCCGCCCGTACCTCTTGCGGCGCGGATAAGCCCGCTTCGGGATACACCAACTCCACAAACGTGAACAGGTACGGGCCGCAGCGGATGACATCACCCTCGTTTAGCACCTGCGGCACACGCGACGGAATCCGCGCCTCGTTGAACCACACGCCGTTGCTGCTGTTCAAGTCCTCGACCAGATACTTATCGTCGTCGCGCCACAAAATCCGCATATGCTGGCGGCTCAGTTCGCGGTGGTTCAGCACGAGGTTGTTATCCGCGCCGCGCCCGACGCGCAAACCCTGCCGCCCGACGATGATCTCATCGCGGTCAAGGTCTGGGCCGGTAATCTTAAATAAGGCTCTTATTTCATCCATACAAAACGTGTTTTCCTGTGGTTTTGGGCGTAGTTATTCACCGTACGCCCTTCCAAACCGATGTTTGTTGTTAAACGGTTATTCAATGATGACGTTGTGCTGGTACGATACCACCACGCCATGCGCTGGTAACAAAATCTCTTGTGACTCGGCTCCCCGTGTAAACCAACGCTTGTCATAGTTAATCGGGTACAGCTTCACCGACCGGATGAAGGTCACACCCTCCACGCTGGAAAGCACCGCCATCACGTCCGAGATGAACAGGTCACGCCCGAACGGCCAACCTTTGCCATCCACGCCGCCCACCAACGGGTTAATGAACTCGAACAGCCGGTTTTCCACCGCCTGCCGCACCTTTTCCACATCGTAGTGCTGGGCAGCCCGCAGCCGCACCTCGGTTTCGACCCACTGGTAAGCCGGTGGAACCACATGCAGCATGGTCGAAAGCAAACGCCGTTCATCCAAGTACACTTGAATGGTGTTCCGCAGTTCTTCGTTCAGTTCCAAGCTCTCTGGTGAGATAAACCCTTGCAGCCGTGGGATTTGGGGTATCGTCAGAATTTGGATTTCGCCCCGGTTGGTTTGCGGCGGCTGCAAACAGTGGACTCGCCCCACCAAACCCGGTGCGGCTTCCCGCGCCAAGTATTCGAAGTCACTGGTCGTCACTGCCCGTTGCAGCGTCCGTAGATAACCCGGCACCCGCATCTTGGCATACTCGATGTCCTCGGCGTTCTTGCCGCCGCTGGCCGAGATGCGGTTTGTCACCCGATCAATGTAGGGCAGGGCAGATTTCAACACCGTTAGCGTATTCGTCGCCACGTTGCCCACCAACCCACCGCCGTAACGGTAAGCCGACATCATAATCATGGCGTTCTTGGCGGGCAGCGCACCGAAGCGGTGAACCGAGCCGTCCCGCTGCGGCATGGCCGGGCCAAAGCGCACTTCGCCCGTGTTGCTGTCAACCGTGTAATGCTTGTCATTCGCGGTTGAGCTAGAGAAGTCGGCGACTTCCTGCCAGCGTTCCACCCGCCCGTCTTCCAGCTTGACCACGAGGTAATCCTCGGAGGCCGCCCGCGCGATGACCGGCTGATGTGCCAAGTAGAAACGCTGCCCCGGTGTGCCATCCGAACGCCCCAGCACTTCGTTGTAAACCCGCGTCACATTGGTGGCGCTGATCGTGCCGCCCCAGCTTGAGACTTCTAAACGGTTGATCTGTGGGCTGACGTTGTAAGTGGTTTCGCCGTCGTCGTAGTCCAAGCGTAACCGTACCCAGTAGGCAAGCTGGTCATTACGGCTGGCACGGCGCAGCGTCGGCAGATGCACGCGGATCAAGCCGCCAATGTTCAAGCCCAGCGTCGTATCATAATCGACATCTAGAGGAATCCACGCTTGATCGGTTCCGGCGCTCATCACTTCCCACACATACGGCGGATGTTTGGGGTCAATGCCCGCGCCTTCGGCCACATCCACTTCAAGCTGGATGCCGAGGATATGGTTGCTGAGGTCTTCATCAAAGCCCAAGTACAGCGCGTCGTTATTGGTCGGCGGTGATGAGGCGAACACCGGGAATTTATCAAACCCTTCTTGGGCGTTCGCCGCGTTGTGGATGGTGAAGCTGCGGCTTTCTTCCGCGCCGGAGCTGGTCATCAGGTGCTTGAGCTTCGGCACTTTGATGTCCATCGCGCCGTCGGTCGAGAAGATGATCGCCGGTTCGGTTTCCGTACGTGGTGTGGAAACTTCCGTCCCGTTGGGGATGGTCATCGGGTTCGGCTGTGGGGCGCTTAACCAGAACGTCACCTCGACGCGCGCCGGTTCTGCCTCTTGAAGCTGCATCCCCACCAGTTCCATAAACTTGACGAAGTGCTTATCCGGCACACGGTTCAGGCGGTACAGCACAATATCGGTCATCCACGCAAAGAGTTCAATGAGCGTGATGCCGGGGTCGCTGAGGTTATGGTCTGTCCATTCGGGCGTGTATAGGGGTATCCTCGCCCGCGCTTCTTCTACAATATCGTTAAAACTACGGTCGTCTAACCGTGGCGTTTCAAATCCCATATAAGACCTTCTTTTATTGCGGCAGCAAATAATACGGATACACCAAGCTGCGCGGATCATGCTGATCTTTGAGCTTGTACTGAATATTAATAACGAGTTCACCCCGGTCATAATCGCCGAGGCTGACATCCACGACTTCGAGGGTGACGCGCGGTTCCCAGCGTTCGAGTGCTTCACGCACATAGCGTTCGGCGATGGCAGCCGTCTCCAAGTTGATCGGCCAGAATACGAGGTCGTGAATCAGGCAGCCAAATTCCGGTCGCATAACCCGCTCACCGGGAACGGTGTAGATAATGACGTAGATCGACTGCCGGATCGCCGCATCATCTTCGGTGAGTACAAAGTGATTGCGGTCGCCCAAATGGGGCGGGAATGCCCAGCGCCGCCCGGTAATATCGCTCAAAATAACAATCCTTCTCTTTTAGTTGATGTTGACGATTGCGCCTTTTACTGCCATTGGGCCGCTGGATTCGACTTTGCCTGTCGCACCTTTAACCTCAAACATGCCGGTCGCGCTAACCGAAACCTGTGCGCCTTGCATCTTCACGTTGCCGGTGGCGGTCAAGTCTAAGTTACCGGATGCCGTCAGCTTCATATTCCCGACGGCTTTAATGTCGATGTCGGCTTTGCTGTCAATCGTAATTTTCTTCGCGGTTTCGTCAAACTCGATTTTATCGCCAGCCAAGCCGATGATCTCAATCTTTTTGTCGCTGTCGCTGTCGGTGAGTTTGATGATATGCCCCAAGCGGGTTTTCATCATGCGGACTTCAACCTTACCGTTTTTAACCAGCGTACCAATCGCTTCCGGCGGCTTGTCCTTGCCGTTCCACACGGCACCGACGATGTAAGGAAAGTCAAAATCGCTGTGTTCAAACGCGACCAATACTTCGTCGTTCACTTCGGGTAGCCAGATTAGTCCCTGCGACGACCCCGCACCCGGCATACTCACCCGCGCCCAATTACTCTCCAGCGAGTCATCCAACCACGGGAACTTCACTTTAGCACGTCCCATGCCGTCAGGGTCATTGTTGTTGGTCACGATGCCGATGACGATGCCACCCCACAACTGCTTGGTACGCTGTTCACTATGCGCCCTGTCAACCAGATCGGCCATCGTCTGGGCGCGCACCCCTTGCACCGTAAATTGGGTGATAAACGGTTCAGCCGATTGGTAAATGTGGCGAACGGTCGTCACGACATACTTGCCGCTGAACTTGGTACCAACCTTTTGAATATTGACCTTCACACCGGGTTTCAAGGCCGGATTGCCGAAGGCCGTACCGTCCGCTTCGAGGAAACCGGCGTTGATCTCATCCAAAATGGACTGCGCCATCTTGGTCGCTTCATCTTGGGTATGTACCGGATGCTGTACTTCCAACGCTTCGGCTTCGGAGAAGGCGCTTTGAGACAACGCGCCGCCCCAATTGTTGACACCGGTTGTCGGGGAACTGCTGCTGCTGCTGGCGCTGCCGATGATGGCTTGTTTGGTCGTTGGGTTCCAGCCGCGCACTTTGACGCTGCTGACCTGTTTCGCCAGCGACATACGCGGTTGGAAGCTCCACAACGAGTCCCCCCACACCAAGTTGGTTTCGGTACGGGTGGTCGATATGGGGCGAAAGTAGAGCTTCGTGTCGTCAATCAGCACTTCATAGCCGTTGCGCCGGGCGCGTTCGTGGATGAACACCCAATCACTGACCGCGTGTTGGAACACGTGCTTATGCAAGGTGGAGGTCGCGGTTACTTGGGGGCTTAAGCCGCTGCTATTGGCAATCTGCGAGACAATATCGCTGTCGGTCACATCAACGAAGACTTTTGTTTTCGTCCCACGGTTCAGGCGGTGGCCTTTGTCGTAACCCCGTACCACCAGCATGGCGACAAAATCTTTGGTGAATTCGGGTTCAATCGCGGTGATCTCGCCCTTAAAAACCGTTGATAACGCGCCGCTGTCATCGGGGAGTTTAATCTCTACAGCCGCGCCCGCAGCAAAGGTTGTTCCATCTGTCAGGTTCAGTTCTTCATCATGGAAGCGCAGGGTGAACATGCTCGGCAGATAAAGGCTCGTCTCGATTTCCGCCTCGTACAGCACATCCATGATGTCGTTGGTGAGGTCAGTTCCACCCACCTTGATTTCGATCTGCTTCACCCGGGTCTGCGGCGTATTGGCTGGCATCAGGGTTAATCCACTTTCAGCTTCGTGCCGCGCGGCACGTTCAGCGGATTATCAATGTTGTTTTTCTCGGCGACTTTCCGTTGGTCGTTCGGGCTGTTGGCGATATGGTCGAGCCGCTGCCCCTGTACGGCGGTGGTCGGGGCGGTGGGGGTGCCGCTGCTCAGGCTGCTGGCGTTCCCGGACTGCGCTTCGCCCATCGCGTTCACGTCGTCCGCGTACTGCTGCAAGCTGATGTCAACCGAGCAGCGCATGGGAATACCATTTTCGCTAAACAGGGTGAACTGCTGCGAGAGGTCGTTGATGATGGCCTTAAAGTGCAGCTTCCCCCAGTCGAAGACCACAGCGGGCGGCTGGCCTTTACCCGTTTTGGCATCCACCTTCGATTGGTTAATCATCACCATTTTCCATAACTTGTCGGTGTAGTTGCGAACGTCTTTGTTCTCATCTTGGCTGTCGAAGTGCAGCGTCAGCTTGAGGGTGATTGCCCCACCTTGCTGGAAGGTGACGTAGGGGAGGTTTTGCCCGGTGACGGGTTTATCCTGCCATGTGTTGTGCTTGCTCAACGTATATTCGAACGGGTTGAACATGAAGTTGACCACTTCGTTGGTGTCCAAATTGGTGAGGGTCGCCGGAGCTAACCCACCTTTGGTTAAGTTCAGTGCAGCCATACAAACCTCATCCTTGCATTAAAAATCACGCCGCTCACGTTCAATCCGCAGACGGTTTTGGAGCATCCGGTAAACATCACGCGCCAACCGGTCGACATTAATATCACTCGCATCACTGCCAGTCTTGTTTTCAGGTTCTTTGTTGTTCGGCGGCTCGTCTTCCCTCAACGCCCGCTGGATCACCTCGGCGGAGAGGGCTTCGCGCTGCACCATCGGCGCGGCCTGCCGCTGTACGGTGGTTGTGGGGGCAGGGGTGGCAGCGGGAGCCGGATTAGGGCTTGGGCGCGACGGCATACTCTGAATACTTTCCAACAGCGCGAACAATTCCTCATCAACAGTTCGCCGAATGGAAGGCGGTTCCGGTGGGTATTCGGCTGGTGCTTCGCCGCGTTGGATGGCATGAGCCGGTGATGGTTCCGCCGGTTGAGCCGCTGCTTGGAATGCCGCGAAAAGATCCATGTCGTGCTGATTCGAGGGGACAGGTTCGGTTGCCCGCTGAATAATGTCCTCGGCAGTCGGTTCGCTTGTGGCATTCGGCGTGGTCACTGGCTCTGAACTGTTGACTGTTGACTGACGACTGACGACCGTATCAGGGCTGGCGACGACCTGTGGTGCTTCCGCCCTTTGAATAATGTCCTCGGCAGTCGGCGACACGGGTACACTCGGCGCGGTCACTGGCTCTGAACTGTTGACTGTTGACTGACGACTGGCGACCGTATCATGGCTGGTGGCGACCTGCGGCGCTTCTGCCCGCTGAATAATCTCCTCGGCAGTTGGCGACACGGGTATACTCGGCGCGGCGGCATCAGGGCTGGTGACTGGCGACTGGCGACTGGCGACCGTATCCGGGCTGTTGACTGTTGACTGACGACTGACGACTGTATCAGGGCTGGTGACTAGCGATGGTTGACTGGTGACGGTTACCGGTGCTTCCGCCCGCTGAATAATCTCTTCCGCACTCGGCTGTGCTGGCATATCCGGCACACTTGCCGCCTCTGGGCTTGTCATTTGAGACTTGCCACTTGTAACTGTTTGCGGTGCTTCCGCCCACTGAACCTGTTTCGGCGTATGCCAGCGACCGGTATTGTCGGTTGAGGCGGCAGCTTCTGGTTGTTGAACGGCTGGTGAATGCCACATTCCTTGCTCGACAGGCGCTTCGGCGCGTTGAATGATTTCCTCGGCAGTGGATTCACTCGTGGCTGTGGGGAAGGGCTGGCTCTCAGCCGCTACACTCGGCGCAGTTGGTTCCGTCGCCTGTTGGATCGTTGGCTCTGTGCTGCTCACTGTCACAGGTTGGCTAGGCGCGACTGGTGCTTCTGCCCGCTGAATAATCTCCTCAGCGGTTGGCGACACGGCTACATCCGGCGCGGCGGCATCAGGGCTGACGACTGGCGACTGACGACTGGCGACGACCTGTGGTGCTTCTGCTCGCTGAATAATGTCCTCAGCACTTGGTTCACTTGCGACTGTGGGGGAGGGCTGGCTCTCAACCGCCACACTCGGCGCGGCAGGTTGGCTCGGTGTAGTCGGTTCAGTCGCTCGTTGAATAATGTCCTCGGCAGTCGGCGACATGGGTACATTCGGGCTGGTGACTGACGACTGACGACTGGCGACTGGTGACTGCTGACTGGCGACCGTATCCGGGCTGCTGACTGACGACTGCTGACTGGCGACGACCTGTGGTGCTTCTGCCCGCTGAATAATGTCCTCGGCAGTCGGCGACACGGGTACACTCGGCGCGGCGGCATCAGGGCTGACGACTGGCGACTGCTGACTGGCGGCTACCTGTGGTGCTTCCGCCCTTTGAATAATGTCCTCAGCACTCGGTTCGCTTGTGGCATTCGGCGTGGTCACTGGCTCTGAACTGTTGACTGGTGACGGACGACTGGCGACCGTATCAGGGCTGGTGGCGACCTGCGGCGCTGCTGCCCGTTGAATAATGTCCTCAGCAGTCGGTTCGCTTGTGGCATTCGGCGTGGTCACTGGCTCTGAACTGTTGACTGTTGACTGACGACTGACGACTGTATCAGGGCTGGCGACTGGCGACTGCTGACTGGCGGCTACCTGTGGTGCTTCCACCCGCTGAATAATGTCCTCGGCAGTCGGCGACACGGGTACACTCGGCGCGGCGACCGTATCCGGGCTGGCGACTGGCGACTGGTGACTGGCGACTACATCAGGGCTGGCGACTGGCGACTGACGACTGGCGACCACATCAGGGCTGACGACTGGCGACTGCTGACTGGCGACCGTATCCGGGCTGGCGACTGGCGACTGACGACTGACGACAACCTGCGGCGCTTCCGCCCGCTGAATGATGTCCTCGGCAGTCGGCGACACGGGGACACTCGGCGCG
>Ga0209460_1000281_pt1 | contig 57865 bp, 46 predicted proteins | sample EBPBio132013_DNA_FD_185868 | JGI IMG/M metagenome (GOLD analysis project Ga0209460, IMG submission 185868) | Wastewater treatment Type I Accumulibacter community from EBPR Bioreactor in Madison, WI, USA - Reactor 2_5/13/2013_ DNA (SPAdes)... | ecosystem: Engineered > Bioreactor > EBPR >... | reverse complement strand
CTTCTCTCAAGAGTTTGAAATTTCAGTGGCGACAGACGGCCTGTTCTCTTTTGGTGTGCTTATTACCGACCCAGACAATTACATTAGAGGATTAAGGATCGATCAGTTGTGTATCACGCCCGATACACCTGATGGCTCCTTTCCGGGTCAAGATGGAGGCGGTGGTTTTACACCCCCCTTCATTGAACGCTGCGGGGTAATCCCCACACCCACCGACAACAACATCAGTTCGTGGACATACTTCCACTGGAAAAATCTGGAGCGCTTTTTCGATTGCACCCTGATGATCCAGATCAATAAGATGGCCGCGACAATCGACACCGCATGGAAAACCGTGCGCTTGTTTTTAAGGTGGTGCGTGGTGCTGGTTAACCGTGTAGGCGATTGGTTCACCAGTTTTGTCTGGTGGCTCGGTGGTCACTTCCGCAACATCGCCGTCGGTCGGGTGACGACGGTTTATGAAAGCGGCGGTGGGACGTGCAGCGATTTCTTCTGTGTGCTCGACAGTCTGATCAACGGCATTCTCACGCCGGTGAACAACATCGTCAACACGCTGCTGGGTATCCTGACCACCACCGTCAATCTGGTGCTGACCATCCTCACCGGTGTCATTGGTTTGGGGTTGGCGTTCCTTGGCCGGCTCATTACGTTGTTTGGGGAGGTGACCGGGTTGTTCACCGGGTTGATCGGAGCCTACTCCAACGCCACGCCGGCTACCATCGAAGGGCTGCCGATGTGTGGCATTGATCCATCCTCCAGCCCGTTCTGCCGCGCCACCCACACGTTGGACAATACGATCTTCGCCGGCCGCTGGGCTGTGCTGTTTGTGCTGATGATCGGCGTGTTCAGCATTCATCTCATCATCTGGGTGATCGGCGAATTCAAACAAACTATTCTCATCACAGGGAGCAGCTCATGAAACGTCTACTCGCTGCTGCCCTGCTCGCCGCGCTGGCCACCACCACAATGGTGGCCAGCGCCCAGAATGATTGCGGCGATGGTCTGCCCTGTGGAAAGATTCCGTGGGACTTACCACCGCTTGCTCCTCTGCCCTCGCCAACACCGATGCCGACGGTGGCCGTCACACTGGTGGCACCGACACAGACACCGGGCGGCCCCACCGCCACGCCGATCCCCCCAACCGCTGGGGGTTTTGACATTGACGTGAGCGGCATCAGCGACCAGTTCGGCACGCTCGAATCACTGGCCGGTGCAACCACGATCCCGGTGATGGTCAGCGGTACACCCGTATCAACCACCGACCAGCTCGACACCCTCACCGAAAACACTGAGACATTTTTCAGCTATGTGCGTGGGGTGACTTCAATTGATCTGGGCGGCCTCAATTCCATTTTCGGATTTGTGACCGTCGCATTCCTGACCGTGCTCACCGTCAAGGTGGTGACGCTGCTGCTGCCGGTGCTCACTGCCCTCTTCGGTTTGGGGCGCAAGGTCATCAGTGTTGTTTTAGACTTCTTACCGTTGTGAGGTGAACCATGTGGCCCACGCCTACACCTATTCCGATTGGCACACCCTCATTCAATGTGCCGATTGATCCTGAGCAAGTTTCCGGCCAGTTTCTTGACAACATCATTCAAGGCTGGAACACATTCGACAGCTTGCCGATCTCCACCATCTTTTTCATTGTGCTGCTGCTGCTGATCGTGTTCGTCGGACTGTGGAGCATTAAGGCCCATCTGGAGAAGCTCTAATGACCGTCTACAACTACCGGCAGTCCGGGTATAACCCGACGCAGAATCAGCAGCCGCCGCCACGGGCCAGCGCCAAACCGATCATTACCTGCGCCGGGTTGGTGCTGGTGATGATCTTCGTCGGTGGCTTTATCGCAGCGATGGCCATGAACGGCCAGAAGGCTGCCCAAGCCTCTGCCACCCAAACCGCGATTGCGCTGACACCCACCGCCACGCTCACCGTTGATTCGTGGGCCATGACCGGCACGGCCATCTTCTGGCTGACCTACACACCCACGCCCACGATTGATGTGACCTTTACACCCACCTCAACCGGCACGGTCACGCCGGATATTCCGGCCACCATCACCGCCATCTACAGCACGCTTAACCCATCGGTTGAGAGTACGGCTGAAGTGTTTGGGCAGCCCGCCATGCCGACCTACAAACCGACCAGCAAGCCATCCATCATCATTGGCGGGAATGGTAATGACACCGGCACCAGCGGGAACTACCTGCCGCCATCCGCCGGCAATTACATTGACACGGTGAACACCCAGCAAGCACCGCAGCCTAAACCACCGACGGCCGTCCCGCAGCCGCCGATCATCGTCACCCGCATTCAAGAGATACCGGTGATCGTCACCGCGACATTTGCACCGACGGTAACACCGGCACCAACATTCACACCGACCTACACGCTCACACGCACGCCATCACCCACGGCAACCTTGACGGCCAGCCCGACGGCGATCTACACCGCAACGGCCAGCCCCACGCCCACACCGTCCGAAACAGCCACCAGCACGCCCAGCGCGACCGCTACTGAGTTTCCTAGCCCAACACCGACGGAAACACTAACGGCCACGCCCACACCTTCAGAAACGCCAACTGAAGTTCCTACAGAGGAGATTGTGCAATGACCTTCACCCAACTAATTGCCACACTCGCGCTCGGCCTGATAGGTCTGGGCCTCATTGGTGGCGTAACGTTAATCGCCCACGGTTTCTGGCAGCTGCACGTCGAACAGCGCGACAAGCGCAGGCTGATCGCCCGGTTTGAAGAGTTAAAGCGAGCGGAAAAGTGAGCTTCATTAAGTCGCTGTTTCGCATGTCCATCCAGAGCAAGCTGCCAGCCTTGCGACGCACGTTGATCAACCGGCGCGATGGGCAGCCGATTGATGACGGTGCCGAGCGGCTGCTGCGAGCTGGCCTCGCACGGGATGAATACTCAGCGCTGGAGCTGCTAGAACGTCACCAATTGCCGGTAGGTGACGTGATCCGCAAGCTGAAAAAGCCACGCCGCGCCAACTGGCAGCAGCGGCTGCTCAACCGGTTGCGCTCGCTGGAGGGCAGCTATGAAAATGATCCCTACATAGCCGACTATCGCGAAATGAAACGCGGCCAGCGCCTCACCCGCAAATAGAATCAAAAGCCCCGGTGGTTGCCGGGGCTTTAGAGATTGGTGTGTGACCCTCGCCGTGTCACAGATGTCTGTGACCACCGGTGCATCACACACGTTTTAGGCTGCGACCTTCTAACATTGTCCGCCGTGATAATTCTTCATCATCACCAGCCAATTGCAACAGATCATTGATTTGAGCCTTTAGCTCTTTCAGTTGTTCTATTGACTGCTGGACATTTTCGCGCCGTTTGATCCCACCACGCATGATCTGGAACTGTGACATGATGCGGGAATATACCTCCGCCTCACTTGCTCGCAATCGCTGTAGCCGTTTACGGCACGATGGGCCACACGTCTTTTGACTGAGCAGGTGCATACCTTCAAACGGCTTTCTGCACACTGCACACTCCCCTCCCGTAACCCATTCATAGGGAATATAGTTATCTGGCAGATCGTTGTGTGACACAGCTATGTCACACAACGATCTGGTGTTTGTGTTTTCCATCATTCCGCACCCTCTCTTTTACTGGCGATATAAAACACACACGCGAGCGCCAGCCCAAACCCTAAGATCACACCCGCAGTCAACCCAATGAGCAAGCTGAAAATGTCAATCATGGCAGCCACCTCACTGGAGAGCCGGTGGCAGCGGGATCACCCCGCTGGCCGTTGGCTGGTAACAGTACGGCTCACCGGTAGCGCTGTTGATGGCCGTCGCCAGACAGACCGGCGGGCGTGTAGGCTCAACCAGCGGCTCCTCCGGCATGGGCGACGCATCACACGGCTCGATACCCGGCAGCGTGATCGGTAGATGAACCGTTTCGACCACATCCTCAATGCCCGGTATGCTCTCATCCCACCGCCCAAATCCCAGCAGGTCAGGCAGCTCTGGGGGATCACCTTCACCGATGATAGATAAAGCGCGTGGGTGGCGACCGACAACAGTTATAAAGTCAAACCCGCTGCCCATCCAATGAGCAGCCATATTGGTTTCGTAACCGAACCAAACAATGACACCTGTATTGGTCGGCTCAACACAGTCCACGCTGAAGGTAGTCGCTGGCTCCGGTGGTAAGTCCTGTGCTGCTATTGGGGTAACAGCCACGATGGATATGAGCAAGGTGGTGAGGAGGTGCTTCATTCGGCCACCGCCTCAACATCATAGCGATAGCAGTAGCAGAATGGACACCAGTAAGCTGTGGTGCTCGAACCGTCATTTGTGAAGTTGTCGATTTGCTGCCATTTGGAATGGTGATAAGACTTGCAAATATCTTCAGGGGATTGATCGTCGGTCGCAGCAGGTTCTCCCTGTTGGTAGAGCGTTTGCTTCCCAAGCAAAATGTCATGGGTTCGAATCCCATTACCCGCTCCTTATGAAAACGCCCCTTAAATTCGGGGCGTTTTTCGTTGCTCAATTGCAAACGAACAGGGTTGGCGATGGCTCACAATCCGAATCAATGTCGGGCTTCTACCAACATCTTTGCGGGACTGTATTGTTCATGCTTTTCATGTAATTCCCTGTCTGTAAACACGACATAATGATTGACCGTCGTGCTGACATCACGATGACCGAGAATTTTGCTAAGTGAAGCCACATCGCCACCATTCATTACGTAGTGCTTACTGAAAAGATGGCGAAATGAGTGGGGATTGAAACGTCCTTTGACATTCGCCTTCTTTGCCAGTCTTCGCGTTAGCTGGTAAAGACCATTGGGTTTTAACGGCGCGAAGGTGTCAAAATCGTAGAAAACGTAAGTGTCAGATTTAGATACCTCTAGCCACTTACGAAGCAATTCCGATGTTTGGAACGTGAAGATCACAGCCCTAGTCTTTTTGCCTTTTTCGGTTACTACTCCCCGATTAGAGTCTAGGGAAAGATCAGATAGCCGTAGCCCACATAACCCAGCGGCGCGACAGCCCGTATCAAGCAGAAACGCAAGTATGGCACGATTGCGGATACCCATATCGCCGACCCCAGCGACATCATACATCGCAAGAACGTCCTCAATTGATGCTTCTCTAGGCATCGGCTCTATTTTCTCAGGGTATCTAATTCTCCTCATTGGATTCAGGACTTCATATTCTAGGCTACACCAGCCGAAAAACTTATGAAGAGCACGATTATGTGCGCTAAGAGTAGCTTCTTTATAATCGCCCGATTTTTCCAACCAATTCAAATACACCCGAAGATCATGAGTTTCTATGTCTTTGACTGTAGCGCCGGGAAAGCGTTGTAGAAACTTGCCCAGAAGCGATTGATACCAGATTAGTGTCTTCTCGCTCAGACGATCTGTCTTACATGACAACATGAACTCAGCGAAGGCTTCTTCTAGGCGTACCATGCTGCGCCATCCTTATCCGATCCATCAGCGAACGGATTAGCTTCGTTTATCCCGAAGATTTGGAGGCTGTTAGGTGTTTTATGAGGCGTATCAAAGAGTTGAAGTCTCCTGACTTTAGCTGGTAACTGTTGAAAGGACAAAAGGGAGTGATGTCCTCTCTGGAAGGGGTAAACATAAAAACATGATATACTGATGTTCATTAGCGGACTCCTGTCGGCTATGGTGGTCAAACGGGGCGGCAACCCGCAAAAGTAGGCGCTCCGTTTCCCACTGCGATTGAAATTTGGTCACTTCTAGGCACTCCTAACCTAAAGATAGCGTTTCAATTTCCCCTTTCTGAACTGATCTAGACGACATTTGTCGGAGCAGTATTTTTTCGTCCGCCGCTGCCCGCGAAACGGCTTTCCACATACTTGACACGCTTTCAATCTGGAACGGAGTCTTGGCCTTATCGCCCGTTGTTGTTGCCGTTCACTGGAAAAGTAGTTTTGTGTTCCCCAATGCTGGATAAAGGGAATGTGTTTGCCTCAATCCCTTCGCTTGCCGTTTTATCCGCTTTCTGCCTTTCCTTATCAGCAATCTTAGCTTCCATATTGGCAGCATAGACTCGTTCATAGATGGCAATCTTCTCTTGGTCATACTCGTTCATTTTCTCAGTCAGTAAATCTGTCAAACGCTTGGGGTCTTCTGACAGCATGACCATTCCCAAATTATGAGCAGCACTCTGAACGAAAAGTACACCCGCCAACGACAAGCCCAAGCCCATTGTAAATTCAATCACAAGCACGACAGCAGGTTTTGTTGTGTGGCCTGTGACCACTGCCGTTATAAGTGGTTCAAGCAAATCATAGACTGCCAGTAAAATGGTCGTCCACGTAATAATCTGAGCCGCCATGTGTAACGTAGGATTGTATTGCCAGTCTACTTCTCGGAGTGTTGGTTTTCCCCATAACCGTCGCCCAAATGCACTCAAATATCCTCTAAGGGTGGGGCTACTTACCGCATAGCTGGTCTGTCCGCGCAATGTTCCGAGCGCATAAATAGGATGAATAATATTGGCACTCACAACTGCCAGTGCTACTAATTGGGCGCTGTCAGCACTTTGGCCTAATGCTTGCGCTCCATGCTGTACTCGTTGGAACTCTAGTAGCCCAAATAGAATTGCAATAATTGGAGCGGCGGCTGTCTCAAGTATTTGTGTTATGACTAATTTGCTGGCACGACCCGCGCCACGTATGAAACGGAGCATATTGATTAGCCACTTCTCTTCTTCGTAGCCTACTGCTTTCAATGACTCCAATGTTGGAGGTGTGCCTAGCAATTGATCTACTTCTAATTCAACTTGTGTTTCAACAGCCTTTAGTTCTGTTGCTGTAAGGCGTGTTTTGAACCGTGAGTCTACTCGTTCTGTCATAGTAACCCCTCTTTGATGCGTGTCATTCTTGCAGAAAATCGCAATCCTGCAAGTCGGCTAAAATGGCCTGCACAATACAAATCTAATAAACTCTAGAATGTATATACTAGAAATACAATTGTCTTAAGATTGTCTTCGGTCAGGCATGATATTATCACCTTAATTAATCATCTAAATTATACAAAAATCTCACGTAAACGTTAAGGATGTAGCTCTCAAGAAGCGATAAGTTCGCTTATTCCACACAACTCAAATAAGCGCAATGAGCATCAGAATATGTTCAAAGAGCATTATGAGCTAAATTAAGAAAGATATCAACTAGATATTTTTAAGGGGCGGAAGACTAGATACATCTGCGCCGAGCAGCGCAATAATCCTAATCGCTTTTTGTTTGAGGTCATCTGAGGGAAGAGCGTGGAAAGCAGCGATCAAGGCTTGGTCAAGATCATCTTGCGAGATAGCATCTTGGAAGAAGTAGAGAACACTAACCCCTAATTCAGAGGCCAATAGCGGTAATTCCGTCACGGAGATACGGCGTTCACCTATTTCATATTCATAAACGGCTCGTTGGTCTTTACCTATAGCCTTACCTAAATGGGCTTGGCTCAAGCCTTTGCGAGTACGGGCATCCTTAATACGCTTACCCAATATTTGGCTTGCGCTTAGGTCTTCGTTGTCTTGTTCGTCTACATTACTCATCGTCCATCTCCTTCCCAAAGCGCGACACGAAACAGTCAGCAACACTATTCATTCAATGATACTGTTCCCGTATGAAAGATGCGAACGCTTATCACTTGTCTAATAAGATTACCAAATTTGACCAACATTGAAGCAAAAACTCTACTTTTAACCTCTGTCTACTCCACGGGTTTGAGATGGAGTTTAGTAAGACTGTTTGATAACCCCATGACCGATTGGAAACCCCATGAATGATTATGTGCAACCAAATAGTTAGGTATTAAAAGTGGTCGTCAAATGGGTATGTGTGTGTTGCCCCAGAAGTTTTTACCTAAGAGGTGTTCAGTAATATTGCCAGATAATGATATATCCTAATAATTTAGGTCTGGATATCGCTAACCATGATTGCTAGACTGATAACCATGATGGGAGCATATATGCCCATCGGCTTCTCCGCCTGACAATCGGAGTTATACATCAATCACAGTCCATGTGAGGGGAAGCAGTATTCCATTCGTGTAAAAGCTCTTTGCGATACGTTGAGCATAGGTCAACGGGTAACTTGTCACTACCCACCCCTCACAGCCTATGCCCCACTTACCGCAGAGAGTTTTTCGTTTCAGAAATGAAAAGCCGCCTAGATCGGAGTATCTGGCGGCAGTCCAAGTCTCCCACGTATCGCCTTCATTTACAGGAAGCCCATACAGCTAGGGTGACAGAGTAGGCAGCTTTTAAGCGGACGTGATTTGCACACACGTTCTATTATAGCATGTTCCCTTCTGTCCTCAACGCTGACTTTAGGCTGCCTGCTGTTCTCCGATCATTCGGTGGCAAACCGAATATCTATAAGGAGAACATCATGGTCAACACTGTAACACAAAGCACACTCCCATTTGCCAGTCCTGTCCTATTCTCAACCAAACCTAAATGGAAACCTGTCCACACCGATGAGGAAAAACATAAATATGCTGTCAAATCAGGCAAAGGTTGGGTCACACAAACAATCAATAGTGCTCAAGAGCTTTATGAGCATATTCGGAAAGGTCATCCCATTGCGCCTGTATTTGAGAAAGGCAAACGACAGCAGGCCAATTTCCAGTCGGCTCAACTCCTGCTCTTGGATTTTGATGAGATTGCCAATCTAGGGATAGATCGCGCCATGTCCATCCCCTTCATACGTGATTACGCAGCCATCCTCTACGAAACACCCAAATCAACACCTGAGAAGCCCCGACTGCGGGTTGTATTCATCTGCGAGAAGCCAATCACCGACGCAGGAGAATATGAAAACCTACTCAAGCGGTTGCTACTTCACTTAGAGGTGACTTACGATTTCTATGCAGATTGGTCAACCGCCAATGCCGCACAATTCTTTTTCGGTTCGGATAAGCCCAATCCTGTTGTCAGAGACCGGATTCTGCCGGAATGGTTGATTCCTCCTATCAATTATTCACTGGAACAAATTAAGTTCCTACGCAGCCAACGCCTGAAAGACGCTCAAAGCTTTAAGGGGGGCGATTTTACTCCCACCAGCAGCGCTCAGGTTTTGGCTCAAGCCCTTGATACGACACCAGCATCCGCCAGTGACCAACATGCTGCCCCTACTGTTCAAGCCAAAACCCCCTTATCGTCTGACTGGCAGTTCATCCCCGAACAGATTAATGTGATTCTCAAAGTGTTAGACGTAACGTTTTTCCATGAGAGTGGCTTCGGGGATGCCTACTGTCCGTTTCATAAGGATGACAAGATGAGTGCGGGATGGAATCGGGATAAGCACTTCCTTCTCTGCAAAGCGTGTAGAAAAAAGTATCTAGCTATAGAGGTCGCCGCTAAACTCGGCCTTCCCCTACAGAGCGTTAGACTCAACCCAGATGGCAGCCTCTATTCACCCCCTAATGACGGACTCCTCCACTTGCCCAATTCGGTACGTGAATGCTTTCTGAAACATCAGATCACCCACGTTCCCCGACTCCTTGATTTGCTCTATATGAATGGGTTTCAGGCTGATGAGGTTTTCTGTGCGAGTACCATCCTCCCCCTATGTGAGAAACACGGTATCAACCGCAAAGCACTTGGGGAGGCACTCAAGCAGGTGGTCAAGGGGCAAGCGATATTCGTCCCTCACCAATCGTCTGATTCCACCCACCCTGATAATTTGGAGAACTTTTGCACGGTAGACTCTGGTGGCAGCCAGTCCCTATCCATACAGACATCTCACGATGTCAACGTGCAAAAAGGCACAGAAATAGCGAAGCGTAAGCGGGGTCGTCCTAGCCAGTATTACCGCCTGCCATCCGTGAACGATTTATGTGGGTGGCTGGATGTTTTACCCTCCCGCAGTGATCGGCTTGAGCCAACCGACCTACGCAGTCCGGCCCGTTACCGCAGCGCACTCAACCGAGCGTTGTTTGAACGTCGTCCTCAAGCCTATTCTCAGAAGTGGTTAGCCAATCGGCTGGGCGTTAAGGCCGTCTCTACCCTCTACCGTCAGTTCAAGGAAATGGAGGAAAATGATGGATTAGTTAAAACACCCCAATTCCATGAACGTTCAATCACCTTCAAGAATCTGGATACCGTGCCAGACGATGAGACAGCTATGACACTTAACAATCTGTGGCTGGAATGTGAGGGTTCGGACAAAAAGTACCCTCCCAAACGATCTGTGGCTGTACAGCGACTTAAGGAGGGTAACAAGGTCAGATTGATGAGCCGCCGCACGAATCTCTACGAGATCAACCGTGAATTGGCAGCACAGCAACAGGCCGAACGGGAAAAGGAGGAAGAGGGACAACCTCCGCAGCCCGACGCGCTATCAGAAGTTCCTTTACCTTCGGTAATGGTAATGGTGACAAAGCAACAGTCGGATGGAGTAGATGCTTCAATAAAATCGGATACAGTACGGGATGTTGAGGGACGTTATTCGTGACAGCAAAAGGGATACCAATAGCCAGCGAGTTTCGCTCTACAATCCCTTCTCTAGTGCTTTGAAGCCTAAGCCAAAACCTTATAATGATGTAGAGGAAAACTTCGCCGCATATTGACACCGTGTCTGCCACTACCCATAACGCAAACGCAGTAGGGAGCGCTGTGCTTTCGCTTCCAATCCGCCAGTTGCGCTATACTAGCGTGACCCACCTTAACATTGGAAGCTAAATGGATGATTGAGTTTTCTATTGCAGCGCTCGCCGAACAAGTTGTTCAAGAAGTTGCAGCCAAAATTTGGGGCAGACCCGAACTCACCCGTCTACGCGAGCCGATAGAATCGGCCTTCAAAGGCGATCAATTCAGAAAGCTAACACGAGAGGCATTTGAGACCTTTGCCAAAGGCAGCCAAAGTGCGTTGCCACAGTTTTTTGACCCCGGCTTTATCCAAATGCCAGCCGTGCAGTCCCAACTCGCAAATCACATTGTGCGGGGTGAAGCTGCCGACGCGGATGGACTAGCCGAGCAATATACCAAGCGCTTCCTCCAACCATCAGACGCGCCAAACGTCAAAAGGCTATTGGATACCTATCTAAAAGCGCTCCGCGAAACCTTTGCCAGTGATCCAACTTATGGCCCTTTATTGTTGGCGCGGGATGCACAGGCAATGGTGGCTGCGCTAAACAACCTACGTGGTGAGATGCACGAGCGTTTTGATGAGGTCATGACCTTACTCAACAAACTCTTGAGCGAACCCGATTTCAAAGCGGTGGTTGAACGGCGCACGGGAACACACATTTTCCTCAGCTACAGCAGCAAAAACTCGGTGCAGGCGATAAAAGTCCGTAATGCACTACAGGATGCTCACCATGCCGTCTGGCAGGACGTGACTTCGCTGGTAGGTGGCGACCAATGGCAAAAGTCTATCGTAGATGGTATCAAACGGGCATATGCGGTCGTGCTGGTGATGTCGCAGCAGTCTAATGAGAGCTATTGGGTCACTGAAGAATTTTTGTTGGCGCGGGGGTTAGGCAAACGCATCATTCCCATTCGGATTGATGACTGTGAACTGTTCGGTAAACAACAATTACACATCGTCAAAGCCTTCCCGGATTTTGAGGCTGGCCTACATGATTTGGTTCGTGCATTGCCAACGCCGCAGGAAGGGGCCGTACAAGCTTATCAAGACGCTGAAAAACGCCAAGATCGCCACCAATTGGAAGCAGATTATCTGACTGAACTGCTTTCCAAGCATCGCATCTGGCAGACTGTGTACACGCCGATGGCTGGGGTCGGTCAGATGCGTATTGAGACGGCGGAAGATGCCGATATTGAGATGGTCATCGCGCCGACTGGCATTGCTGCCGAGTTCGCGCTGATGATTGATGAACGGTTGAAGCCCGAAGCCCGTCAACAGCCTGTTGAAAAGAAAGATTACGCGGATATTCTGGATGCGGTCAAGGATATGCGGCAGCTTGTGGTTTTGGGCGATCCGGGAGCGGGCAAGACGACCACTTTATGGCGGATAGCTGCTGACTGCGCCGAACGAGCTAAGGCCGACACGACTCAAGCAATCCCGATATTCATCCGCATGGGTGCGATTGGCAAAGACCAAACGGTTGAAGAATTTGTTCGCCAGCAGTTGGGTGCTTTAGGCGATTATTTTGACGCGCTCTTGAAGGAAAATCGGCTGATACTGTTGTTTGACGGCCTCAACGAGCTTCCTGAAGCCAACCGTGACCAGCATTTGGAACAGGTTAAAAATCGGGTGACGTGGTGTCAGCAGCATAACAGTATCGCTGTCATTACCTGCCGGGAGTTGGATTACGTTGGGGCGCTGGACATGGGCATCCCGAAACGGATCACAATTACGCCGCTTGACCCTCTCCGAATCCAGAAATTCATCAAAGCCTATATCCAGAAACCGCCACACAAAGCCGATGAGTTATTCTGGCAGCTTGCGGGAACAGAGGCACATGGCGAATGGGACAGTTTTGTGGAGGATGTTGGAGATGACCCTATAACCTTCTGGATTGCGACAGAACCACCAAAAAAAGCGCAAGGCGGTTGGAATGAGGAAAGAGGTTACTTTTGGCAAAGGTGGCTTAAACGACGTGAGCATCCACGAAGCTTACTTACACTAGTAAAAAACCCTTTCCTGTTGTTCATGATGATACAGGTCTTTACGCAGACTAAACGTATTCCGCAAAATCGCGGGACGCTGTTCAATACTTTTATTGAATACCTGCTGACGAAGCGCGAGAAGCTGGACAATGCCGCAGCCGAGAGCCTTAAGATATGTCTTTCAGATTTAGCCTACGAGATGCAGCGGCAGGGCGAAGGCACGAGTTTCAGCCATGAGCAGGTGATGGTGTATCTCAAGGACACTCAGAGGCTTTACCAAGCCCGCAGTGCCAGCATATTGAGCGAAGGCGACAGCATACGCTTCACCCATCAACTGCTGCAAGAGTTTTTTGCTGCCCAGCGGCTTGACCGTGAACTGCGGGACGGAACACCCGCGTCAACTTTTTGGCCTTCCGATGATTGGTGGTCGCCGCAGCGTTGGGAAGAAACCGCTATCTTATTGGCTGGCTTATATAGCAACGATACCACGCCCGTGATTGAATGGCTGCGCGACGTTCAGCCTGAACTGACCGCCCGCTGCGTGCTGGAAAGCGGGGCACACACACCGCAACAAACAGTTGAAGCGCTCCGTCCAAGGTGGCTACCACGCCTGACAGATTTACATAGTGACCCGATGCCCGAAGCACGAGCGGCGGTGGGCAGGGGCTTGGGTATGCTGCATTTGGATAACCGGCCCGGAGTTGGTACGGTTACAATCGGTGAAGCAAAGATTCCTGACATGATCTGGTGTGAAATACCTACTGGAAGTTATACGATTGGTGGCGAGCCTAATGCTAATAAGCCACTATCGCAGCAAACCATCAACGTCCATCAGCCTTTTGCCCTATCCAAATATCCCATCACCTTAGCCCAGTTCCAAACCTTTCTGGATGCAGCCGATGGCTTTACAAACGATTTGTGGTGGCAGGGGCTAACACAAGAATACAGAAAACAGCCGATGGCAGAGCAAAGATTCAAGTACGATAACGCCCCGCGAGATTCCGTGAGTTGGTATCAGGCAGTGGCCTTTTGTCGCTGGCTAACAACCAAGCTCGGTTACGAAATCAGGCTACCGACTGAACAAGAGTGGGAGGTGGCAGCACGCTATCCCGACGCACGCGCTTTTCCTTGGGGAAAAGAATATATCAACGGTTACGCTAATATTGACGAAACGGATGACAAGGGCGGAACTCATTTTCTACGTCAGGTATCGGCGGTAGGTATTTATCCACAAGGAATAAATCCAAACAACAATTTAGCGGATTTGTCAGGCAATTTGTTCCAGTGGTGTATTAATGACTCCAATCTCCCTACCAATATAGATTTCGGAAACCAAAGCCGAAAAGCTACACGTGGAAGTTTCTGGGGGACTAATAGTCGGGACTATGCACGGCTCGCTTCTCGCAGTTTTGGATCAGGTGCTGCTGTTGGATTTCGGATTTGCTGCCCAAATTATGTAAGTGGTCGCTGATCGCTGGACTTTGAATGAGGGTGCGAAAGTATCCCTGATATAGGTATTCTCGCCGACAGCGAGTCACACTCGCAGTTTCTCGGAATCGGATTCGTCTAATAACGATAAGGGTGGCTTAATCGGATGCGTATCAAAAATGTGACTGCGCAGACCCCATGTATCGGCGTAGCGCACACGATTAACCCAGCACTGTACGCTGGCATCCAATTCCGCAAAGGAAATACGTCCAGATTGGTACAGGTCAAGGTTATGTTCTAAACGGCGGGTAAAGGCCGCCGTGTTACGACGATTCAGTGTTTAGCTCAAGATTAGGGCAGCAAACCCGAAATCCGTATTCGTTTCTATTGTCGCTAGCGAATGCCCAGAGACGACTGGCCGCCTTCCCATCACCCGCAAAATAGCTCCACGAACCGCCCCGTAAACAACGATTGTCTTTACCTTCCGGGTCATTGTCTTCAGGATCGTTGTATGATACTCGCCATTTGTTAAGACACCACTGCCAAACATTCCCACTCATGTCCTGTAGGCCATTAGGACTTACGCCATCCGGGAACAACCCAACGGCGCTGCTGCGGCCTATTTCCGTTTCAATATAGTTCCCCTTGTTCGCATCAAATTTTGAACCATACGGATAAATTTGCCCATCATCGCCACTTGCTGCTCGTTCCCACTCCACTTCGGTTGGCAACCGAATTTCATAGCCGAGATTGGCAGTCAGCCAACGGCAATAGGCATGAGCTTCGTACCATGTCACCCCTACCACTGGATGATTAGCAAGATGCCATTGCGGGTCATTCCAGCAATTTTCTGGTTGCGTTTTATCCTCTCTCCATGACCAACCTGCTTCCGTCCAATACGCCCGGTTGTGGTATCCATCACTATTGACGAAGGCTTCATACTGAGCATAGGTAATCAAATATTGGCTAATACGATAACTCCCTAGAGCGACCGAATACTGTAGTGTTTCAGCAGCGTGTCTTTTAAAGCTACTAGGGTCTAGTAAATCGCTACTCGTCAAGAATGAGCCTGCTGGAACGTCGCACCATACTATTTGTGGCAATCCCGTATTGGGGTCTAAACAAACCCCTGAGCGTGGATCACCGAGATGACTCAATACTCGTCCGCAAGCTGCCCGTTCTTTAGGTGGCAGCACTTGCGGTGTTTCTATCAGTTTCAATAACCAGTTGACGAAATTTTTGCGTATGTATCGTTTACCTGATAATTTAGTTACATCTTGTTGTTCTAGTTCCTGCTCAAGTATGATTTCGCCTGCCAACCAGACCGACCACCAACAAGGATCATCAGATTTTATAGTGGGATGCACTTCATTACCGCAGAGCGTTTCAATCAGTGACCACAAATCTTCATAGGCATCGCGGGCATTTTCACGATCACGCAGCACATCGCCTACCAACAAACAAGGAATACGCCAGAGTTGAGTGTGACTTTCTATGTATTCGCGCACAGGCTCATATGAATCGGTGCATTCAGCCACAATTTGCTTTGCAGCCAAATACTCTTGGAATGTCCGGTGGGCAAAGCGAAAGACGTGACCGTCCGCTTGATGACCGGGCGAAACCAATACGCCGGCATTCTCACTCAGGTACGAGACGAGTTGGGCAGCTTTGACCGAAGGATCGTCCATTTCCATCTCAAAGATATGTTTGGACAACAATTCACGCGGAATATCTACTGCCGTTTGTTCTTCACCAAAGCGTTCATGAACGGCATAGGCGAGTGCTGCCAAGCGCGACAATAAATCGTCGCGGGTCGTATTACCGAGTAACTCAGCTAAAGTGGGTGTACCCGGTTTGGCTTTCGTCCAGCGTTCCAGTAGCAGCAAGATACTCTGGCGGTAAAGCGCACCTTTACGTGTCGGAAGTCCTTCCGACCCGCCAGCCGCATAGACTGTTGCCATCAAGGTGATGAAGAGTGGTGTATCTCTCAGTTCACGCGATATATTTTTTGCCTGCAAATCCTGATTAAGCCGTTTGGCCTGTTCATTGGCTGCATCTGTGGTATCACCCGATGCGCGATAGAGGTTCGCTGTCAACTGTTCGCGCTGCTGGTCTTCAAATGGCGCAAGTTCCACAGACGAAAAACCCGGTAACGACCAGCCTTCGTAAGCGTATGGACGGGAAGCTACCAAAATGCGGGTTTGACCAAAAGCATCCTCTAGTGCCTGAACCAATGACTTCAACTGTAACTGACGTTTTTGCAAGTTGCCTTTTCCACGCGGATAGGGCACTTCGTCCAGCCCATCTAAGATGATAAGTCCACGTCCCCCATCCAAGTCATTCCGTAAACTGCTGGCGTAATCGGTTAATGCTGTACCCAATATGTGCGTCTTGACATAGCTCCAGAAGGTGTCTACATGAGGCTGGGTTGTCACATCTTCAGCCAGCATCGTGCCGATTAAATGCCTCAGTTCCACATAGACAGGAACGAGTTCACCGTGCGACCACTGCCCAATCTGCGCGAGATTGATTTTGCGAGTCTTATTTATCCACTGCTCTCCGGCTAGACACAAGGCTAGGTGACGGACGAATGAAGTTTTTCCCGAACCTGGCCCACCCAATATCACTAAACGTGGACAGGCAGCAGCCGCATCACAAGCATCCAAGTGAATGTAATCGGAAAAGATACCGTCGTCTAAGCTAATATAAAAAGGTGGGTTCGCGCTTTCGGTTCTCTGGCGTTCGGCCCAGTAATGTTGACGCTCCTCATCTAACTGAATTTGAATCGCGTCCACTAATGCTTCAAGCGCGGACAAGTCTGTCCATCCTTTGGGCCGTGTCCGATTTTCGGTGGGAATTGATTCTGGCCTTGGCCTGCCAACATGGATTTCTTGGCTGCGCTCGGCAATCCACCAATCCGCTTTAATATAGAAGTTTTCAATCTCAGCACTGATAGCCATTTTGGTTGGCAGGGATACATAGATATCTTCCAACGGTACACCATCCGCTTGCGTATGATCGGGGTTGATCGCTGACAGTTGTACCCGTCCAACCTGTTGGATGAGCTTGGCAAGGTAGGCTTGATGTAAGTGGTATTCCTTCTCGCCCCGCTGCTGCCGCAGGTCGTGGGCGGTTACATTGATACCCTGTTCGCGCAACCCAACTAGCAGCTTTTGGAACTGCTGATCCCAATTGTCTATAGTCATGAGTTCGGATACGTTAGTGCGTTCTGGTAGGCCAATTTGAATGAGTCCGTCTGGCAGTTTTATAGCTTCCAGCATCATTGGGAAAATGGGTTTCTTGAATTCCAGCGCCTTACGAACTTCAAAACGAATCGGCTCAGACTCGCAAGCCAAAGGGGTTAGGCACAAGACCATCCCGGAACATTCACGCAAACCCGCTTCAATTTTGGCTTGCCAGTCTGAGTCGCCTATATGAATATCATCACGGTCAAACCAAAGCGCATATTTCTCAGCACGAAGGTCGTCTTTGAGCTTTTCAACGCCATTAGTCTTGCGCTTGTAGGATATAAAGAGTTTGGGCATGTTGGCAGGCTTCCGTAAGAGATCGGTTCTTACTGAAGAATATAACTTGCCGCGCGGGATAACTGCAACTCAGGAAGGCTGGCTAATCAATGTTAATTGTCCAGTTCGGCACACGCTCTGACCAATCTACATCCTTACCAACATAAGCCTCTGTAATCGTCACCGAGCTATGCCCCATGTTTGCGCGTAGCGCTTCCCAACTCATGCCAGACTGTTTGCTGATTTTGGCATAGGTGCGGCGGAGATCATGACAGGCAACACTGACTTGCTGCCCATTGTATTCGGCTGTATAGGAGCTAACTGCGTCCTCAATATTGCGCGGTGTGATTTTGTCGCCTGCACTGCTATAGGTTGTGCCTTGCCGCGTGGCCTTACCAACCTTAGCGCGTGTGACAATCTTAACCCCTCTAAAAACACGTTCAGTTGGATGCTCAAGGGGTGTTAAGCCTATGGTATCGGTATAGGCTTTCACCGCTTTAATCACCCAACTCCCCCACCCATTTAAGACGACAACACGGGTTTTGTTATGTTTCCCCCGCACGACCTTAATCCCTTGCTGCCCACTAGCATTAACCGTGCTGAAAACATCGCTCATGGTGAGGTTTGCGACTTCCGACACACGGAGGCCAGCGCCTAACATCACCGCAATCAAAGCGCGATCTCGCAACCCCTTCAGATGGTTAATGTCAGGCGATTTAATTAATCGTTTGGCTGCATCTAGTGCGAACCGTTTACCGTAGTCTGCTTCGGTCTTGTCTTCATCGGCTAACGCGGTTTGCTTGGCATCTTTGACGCTGCACCATCGTTCGGCAGTCATTTGAAATTCTGGATTATCGGCGTGGTCGCTCATGGTGCGAATCAGCTTACGGGCAGCAGAGAGTTTAGCATTAACGGTACGAACAGATTTACCATCAGCAAGCATGACATCACGCCAGCGCTCTAGGGTTACTTTATCAGGCTGTAATGCGTGCGTCTCGCGCATGAAATGTAAAAGCTGCTTTGCCGCACCGCTGTAGTTCTTGGCGGATAAAACTGAATATCCTGCCTGTGGGGAGGGTATACCTAGTGTTTGATCTATAAACGCCTCAAGTGGTGAATATTCGTCCTGAACTACAATATCTTTGGTCGTCATGGCTGAACCCCTGCCGAATTGATTGCCAGCGTATATTATACATTATACGATGGCAATCACGCGATATCAACTCCTTAAAATCGCACCATATTGTTACGGTGTCAGCCGAGTACCGATTAGCCCATTTGTTTCAGATCAAGTATAATCTTTTATAGTCATATTGCCGAATAATCGGAGGTGGGTTTGAACGCTGTCGTCCGCCATAAACTACTCAGTCTTCTCATAGGGCAGCAGGTTGATCTTGAGCCATATGGCATCCCGTACATCGTGCAACGACTAAGCATATGGGTCTATCGCCTTGCCCCGCATGATCGGGAGGCCAAGTATCACCGTATCCGCTGCAAAACCCCAAGACCTGCATCACCAAAATCGCTCAAGCCCTCAATCTACCTGTGCCGGAGTAAAGATCAACATGGATGACAAAATACTTCGGGTCGCATCCGAAGTTTACAGCGCCCCTAAAGTCTATGCCCTGCTATTAGGGTCAGGTATCTCGCGGTCGGCTGGCATACCAACAGGTCAGCAACTTATGGATGATCTGATTCGGAGGATAGCCTATCTCCACAAAGAAACGATCAATGAACAACCTGCCGAATGGTATGAGCGCCATTACAACAAAAAGCCAACTTATGGAGGGGTACTTCAGCTTTTAGGACGCAATCAAGCTGATCGCAGCAACCTGCTTCGTCCGTACTTTGAGCGCCAATCAGATGATGAAGTTGAAGTTAAAGCACCAACCCGCGCCCATCATGCTATTGCTCGGCTCATCAAAGAGGGCTATATCCAAGTCGTCGTCACGACCAATTTTGATCGGTTGTTGGAACAAGCGTTAGAGGCTCAGGGGATTTCTCCATACGTCATACGAACACCACAGGATGCTGCCAATTCCGTGCCACTCCAAAATTTGCCTGTGACCATTATTAAACTGCATGGGGATTATCAGGACATCGGCATTCTTAATACGGCAGAGGAGCTTAACGCATATGACCCTGACATTAATAAGTTGCTAGATAAAGTGTTGAGTGAGTGGGGTTTAATCATTTGCGGTTGGTCGGCTGAGAGCGATACGGCTCTGCAAGCAGCATTTTCTCATGCGCTCAAAAGTCCTTACTCTACCCACTGGATTACCTATCAGGGGGATATGAAGCCGGAAGCTATAGCCATTAAGGATGATCGCGGAGCAGAACAAATTAACACAATGGGGGCAGACACATTCTTTGACGAATTGGAGCAGAACGTTATGGCACTTAAATCACTTGATTCAATCCGTGAGTTATCGCCTCTGGTTGCGGCTGAACGAGTTAGACGGCTGTTGTCCATCCTAAATGGAACGATTGACTTAGAGACTTGGCTCAACGCTGAATTAGAGCAAGCCTACCAAACGTTTTCTAGCCCTGAATTTACTGAGCAAATCCATTCATCCTGTAAGGATTGGCGTGATGTTGAAACATGCGTGGCAACAGTAATGAAGCTGTATTTTGCGGTTTTAGAAACCCCGCTTCATATGGTCGTAACACTTTGCTGGCATGGAAAAGGTGAATTACACTCGGTACTATCCCATACTTTGAGTCGTTGGATGGAACTACCGAACGGAAAACAGTCATCTCAACAACGGTTCGCATATGGGCGTTTGCCCATCTTGCTCTTAATTTATGCGGTTGGAATTGCCACAGTTGAGCGAGCAGGCTGGCAATATCTACAATCAATTTTCGTTGACCCATTTCTGCCTAAGCAAAATCGCCAGCAGCCTACTAACATATTGGTTAAAATCTTTGAAGAGACTTTCGGTGGGTACATGGTTGATAATGAGTATCTTTCGTTAGGAGACCCATTGCATACCCTCTTGCGTCCTGTTTTCCAAAGCTACCTCCAATCTAATGATCGTTTTAATCGGGTTTTTGACCTGTTTGAGTTGGTTTTGAATTTGGCGTACCTAGCATTCCCTTTCGGAAAGGGTAGAAAAGAATGGATACCCAATCACTCAAATCCAATGGAGTCTCGGTCATGGGACTACCTAATCCAATATTTGGAGGAAGCTGGGGCAATTGGGAACGAGTGGGGGTTACTCAAAATCAAACCGTTTGATGATGATGAGCTAGATTTTGAAGGGTTGCTACAGCTATATGTTGACGCACTTGAGTTCAAAAAGAAGTATTATCGCCAAGTAGACTACCCATCTGACTTAGTGGAAGCCTACAATCGGCGAAACTCTGATCGTATCCATTCTTTTTCGGGTTAATGGATATCAGTTACTATGAAACTAACCTTTACCTTTGCCGACTCAACTGACCCCATCCATCTCAAAAAGTACAGCTACTCATCCAGCATTGAGTTTCCCGACGAAGCGCTCCAACTGCCCGATTGTCGGGAACGGGTGCTGAAACTGTGTGAACTGGTTGGCAAGCTAACGACTGTGGTTTTGGTAGTGTCATGCAGCAAACTTGGCCTGCGGGACTTCCCGATTAAGACCATAAAGGAAAGCATCTACTCCACGCGCCACCTTTGGCACACCATTGTCCTGCGTCTTGAGCGCGATAGCCGCCTGCGGGATAATCGGCATGACCTGAAAATCATGTCGCCCATCCAATCTCCATTTCCCCACTATCCGTCTTCAAAACGGGGACGCAAACCTTCGCTAACCCGCGAACTGAGGAGACATGATCGCCTGAAACAGATATCGCCTCAAGAGCAAGCCTATTTGGATATTATTGAAGCACTGGGAGCAGCCTATGCGGGGTTGCTCAACGGCAGTCTGCCTGCTGACACGGATAAGGGCAGTCAATGGCAGTTCAGTGGTTTTCATCCCGACTGGAAAGACCCAACACTCATTAACCGCTTCAACAAACGGGCCACAGAAGAACGTCGGCAATCTAGACTCGCTGCTAAAGCGCAGGAACGGATGCAAAAACAGCAGGAATTGAGCAAGGCCAGCCCTCCCGCCGTTTCAAGTGCTTATGAGCCTAAAACAGGCGCAGGACGGCGTGTTGGGGCTGTTCCTGGTGTTTTTAAGGGTATTCAGTTCCGATCACAGCTTGAAATCCGATTTGTCACCCAGTTGGAGGAAATGGGCATCCGATGGGTCTATGAGCCGGAGCGCTTGAGCGATGGCAATTATCTTGTGGATTTCTACCTGCCTGATCTCAAAATATGGGTGGAGGTGAAGGGACGATTTGAACCCCGTGACAACTTCCTGCTCAAAGATGTGGCTGCTTACTTGAAGCGGGAGCGAAACGAACGGCTCTATGCCTTTTCAGCTTCTAAAGCCTATGCTATCAACTCACGCAGCTTCAACGAGATTAACCATAAGCTGTTTTGGTCAAAAATCAGCAGTGGCTCGTAACCCGTAGGAGCAAGCGATGTCCAAGAAGAAACAGTCCAAAACTTCCAAGATTAAAGTTGACCAGAAACAGGTTGACTACTATTTGTCCCTGCCCTACACCATATTGTTAAGCCCTCTGTTGGAGGATGATGGCGGGGGCTTCGCAGTAGGCATCCCTGAATTGGAAGGCTGCCACAGCTATGGGAAAACACCCAATAAAGCCGTTAAACAAATCAAAAAGTCTATGGCAGTGTGGATTGCGGGGTCGTTGAAGTTAGGGGACGAAATCCCGCTGCCCAATAACCTATATACCGAAACAACAGAAGCACCTTAGCCCACTCTTCATGCGATAGGGAGGATTCTATCTATAGCTCCTCCCCCATCTCCAATTATGAGGCTGGTGCAGGTGGCGTTTCATTGCCCTCAGCCACACATCTATCTAATCCGGCTTTGTCCGCACCATAAATGATGCTGCAAATCATGGTCTGATGTTGACTAAGGCACAGCGTCATAAAGTCGTATGTGCCGCCCCGATTGCTACACGTCTCAAAGTCTTTAGCAGCCTGCTGACAGGCAGACCGTTTGAAGCCGTCCATGTAGAATGCTGCATCGCAGTTTTGGGTCATGCCTGCCGACATTTCGGCTGCCGATTGGCTGACCGCTTGTCGCTGCGAGTTTCCCGTGAGCGCCGTAAGAACCGCCAGCAGGATGCAGGTCGTGGGGATAGCCAATACCGCTAAAAGCAGCACTTTCTTCGGTGTCCACTTGCGCTTGGGCTGAATGGGCTGTGCTGCGGAAGCGATAGTGTTGAGTTTCGCCTCCCACTGCCGCGCTGTCGGATGGTCAATCGTCTTGAGTATGGCTCTGGCCTCAGCATACTGCTTGGCTTGAATCAGTTCTTTGACCGCCTCAAATTTGGCTTTTGACATTTCCCCTACCGATCTGTTGACACGGTGACACCGTATCTACCGATTTATTAAATCCTGTAAGCCTTGATGTGCCATTTGACGTTGCTGCATCAGGGCAAGGACGAACAGGCCGATGATAAGCAACCCGATCACCAGTAGCACGGTCTGCAACCGTGTAGGCTTTGTCCTGATCTTGCTTGCAGGTATCTGCGGCGCAGGAGCGATTACATCCAGCTTATCCAGCCATGTGATGGCAGTTGGATGGTCAATCGTTTTCAAGAGCGCTCGTGCTTCGCCGTAGCGCTTCTCGTCTATCAGTTCTTTGGCAGCATCAAACTTCGCTTTAGACATATATCCTCTGCTGTGTGGTTAAGGACGTGTGTGGTTATTCGTTAGGTTGGAATCACCCTTCAGCTTCCTGATCTCATCTCGCACTTCGCTCATCATCTCTATTAAGAAAAGGGTCTGGATACGCTCCCAAGTGAAATGGCGCTCAAACATCTTCTTTATCCGATTGAGTAAGCGCCATTGAAGGGGGTAGTCATCACCTGCTACAGCTTGAATGAGGAATAGGATTTCATCAGCGATGGGTTGGGCGATGAACTCCGAGTCATTCATCACATCAACGCAATCTGGGGGCAGCTTTACATTCTGGGGTGTGGCATATGACATCGTGTTTCTCCTTATTCCGCGTCCATCGGCGGCAGCGAATGACGAACGGCATAGGCTAAGGAACTGTATTCTAGGATGAACTCACAATCGTCAGTGACTTCTTGGTAAACCCACTCTGTCATGATTACCATCCATATTTGCATCCACGTATAGCCTTGCAGCGCATAATCAATGACATTGGCTATATGGATGCTCCGCCCATACGGATTGGTCTCCCGCATTTGGATAACTGTGAGCGCTATCGCCGCATCCAAACGGCTGAATGTCGGGCATTTTTGAGCCAGTTCATCCACTGTCGGGAGTGGTGGCGCAGGTGGCAAATCATCGTCGTGGTCATGGGGAGAGACAGTTGGGTTAATCATCGCAGACTCCTTTTTGTATTGCTAAATAAGCGAAATCAGGCTTATCCGCGCCACTCCGATGCAAGGCTACGATGATTTATGTGGCAGCTACTATGGGTTCGGCAGTTTACCGAAGTAAAACAATGCCAATATTGTTAAAGACGAATAAACATTCTAGCGTGGGCTTCCTACAATTGCAATATTCCCATAGTATTTATTGGATATTGGCAATTGGACTCAACCGACTTAGGACTACGAATTAAAACGCGGCGAGAAGCCTTACGGATGACCCAAGAAACACTGGCTGATCGTACCGAACGCGACCAACGATCAATCTCTGAATATGAGGCGGGGAAAAGACGTTTATCGGCTGTGGATTTACCCGTATTTGCAAAGGCTTTGGAGGTTTCGGTTCTCTATTTCTTTGAAACGGCTATGACCGATCACGATTTTGATGCTGCGTTGTTAGAACACTTCAGTCGCCTGCCTACTTCACAGGCAAAAGAAACCGCAATTCAACTCGTGAAATTGTATAGTGAATCAATAAAGTCGCATTATTCTGGCTGAGTATTTGGAACAAATGGCAAATCACAAAGTTAGTGCTGGTAGATTACCCGCTTGCTCACACAGAACATTGGTTACATCCCCTTCACGTTGTAACTTCCCCTTCACCCACAGCAACGGCGCATGACGCAGCACTTGCTTGAACTGCTTGTACACACTCGGACGCACAATCACATTTATCATGCCGTCTTTATCCTCTAACGTGATGAAATGGAAACCCTTCGCCGTAGGTGGTGCTTGGTGCATCACCGTCGCCCCTGCAACCCGCACGAAGTTTCCATCTGACTGCATGTTAATGGCTTGGCTGCCCAACATGCGTCGCTTTCGCATCCAATCCAGATAGAAGCTCATGATGTGTTCTCCGGTCGTGAGACCCATGATATCGGTTTCAAGCATGAGGCGTTCAACCTGCGAAAGCGGCGCTAACCGGACTTCGCTCTCTGGGAAAATCAATCCAAAGCCCCCATCATAATTACCGATTTGCCCCAGCTCCAAGATGAGTTTCCGACGATCTATCCCCCACTCGTCAAATGCGCCCACCGCAATCAAGTTTTCAGTGATCCGGCGCGGTAACTTCACCCGTTTACAGAAATCAGCCAGATCACGAAAAGCACCATTACGCTGTGCTGCCTCAATCTTGGCAATTGCCTTGTCGCCCATTCCAGTGACATAACGAAAGCCAATCCGTACCGCATTATCTTCAACCCGACAATTTCCGGCGCTCTGATGCACATCAACCCGCTTAATCGGGATGCCGTGCCGCCGTAAATCGTTCGCAATGACCGCAGGTGTCCAAAAGCCCATAGGCTGATTATTGAGTAACGCTGCACCAAGTTGGGCAGGCCAATAATGCTTGAGCCATGCACTCTGGTATACCAACAACGCAAAAGCTGCTGCATGGCTCTTCGGGAACGAGTAACCACCAAAAGACTTTAAGCTCTCAAAGACCTGCTCGGCAATCTCAACAGGCACATCTTTTTGTCCTGTACCCTCCATGAACGTCTCTCGTAACTTCTCCACATCCTTATCAGGTCGCTTCCCCCCTAATGCTCGTCTCAGCAATTCACCTTGTCCTGCTGTAAATCCTGCCAGATCACGGGCGACCTTAATCACCTGTTCCTGAAACAGGATAATTCCCAATGTTTCTTCAAGCGCGGACTCTAGCACTGGATGAGGGTAGCTCACCATTTCTACCCCCGCACGACGGCGTAAATAAGGGTGAACCATATTCCCCTGCACCGGGCCGGGGCGGATCAATGAAATGCTCACAATCAAGTCGTTGTATAACTGCGGCTTCAAACGCGGCAGTGTTTGGGCTTGAGCGCGGCTCTCAACTTGGAATACGCCGATGGTATCCCCTTTCGCCATCATCTGGAAAAGGTTTGGATCATCAAAGGACAACTGTGACAGTGCAGGTGGCGTTCCAGTCTTTTGACCGACAAGCGTAATGGCTTCACCGATTGCCGACAACATCCGCAGCCCCAACAAGTCAATTTTAACGATCCCCGCCGTCTCCAACATATCCTTGTCCCACTGCACCACGACCCGATCCTGCATGGTGGCAGGCTCAGTTGGAAGTCGTTGATAGAGTGGAGTACCTGTAATCACCATCCCTCCGTTATGGATACCTAAGTGTCGGGGTAAATCCCGTATTTGCTCACATAGGTTCGCAAGCTGCGCCATTTGCGGTGATGTGACCGGGATCATTTCGTCCCGATCACTGGCTAACGCTGCGCCGTCTAAAAGGTTTTGTGGGATACCTAGTGCCTTACCTACATCACGGATTGCCAAGCGCCGTTTGTAGGTGATAAAGGTGGCAGCCATTGCCGTATGCGCCGCACCATACTTCCTGTAGACATATTGGATGACTTCTTCACGGCGGTTGGCTTGGAAGTCAATGTCAATATCAGGGACACTGACCCGTTCTTCCGATAAAAATCGTTCAAAGACAAGGTTATGGCTCAGGGGATCAACCGGACTGACCTTCAACAGAAACGAAACCAGTGAGTTTGCGGCTGATCCCCGTCCCTGACACAAAATGCCATTCTCACGGGCGAACCGCACGATATCCGCCACGATCAAGAAGTAGTTGGACAACCCACTTTGCTCAATCACCCGTAATTCGTGCTGCATCAAGAGGATTGCCTTCGGCATATCGGGTCGGGTCTGGCTGCCGAGTGCGCTCTCGCACAGGTATCGCAAATGGTCATGCGCGGACTGCTGATCCTGCGTCGGATACAGGGGTAAATCCTGCAAGCCGTAATGCAGATCAAACTGACAGCGGTCGGCGATAGCAACCGTGTTAGTGATGGCATCGGGTATATCAGCAAATAACCGAAACATTTCTTGGGGCGATTTCAGGTAATACTGGTCATTCGGCAGCCGCAGGCGGCGGCTGGCCTCTATCGTCGTGGTATGGCGGATGCAAGTCATGATGTCCTGCAAGGGTTGTTTATCGGGGGTCGCATAATGGACGTTATTGGTCGCCACATAACCAATCTTGAGGTAGTCCGCCAAGAGCGTGAGGTTACGGATGAAGGTCTGTTCACGGGGAATGAGATGGTTCTGAAGCTCAATCCAGAAATTTCCCTGACCGAACCAGTGCAGGTAACGTTTGGCGATATTTAACGCATCTTCATAGCGTTTCTGGCGGATGGCGTGACCAATCTCACCCTGCCGATAACCCGACAAGGCAATTAGACCTTGTGTATGCGTTTCCAGTTCGCTGATGGGTAAGGTAGCATAGCCTTTCTTGGCACGGTGTCGGGCAACTGAAATCAAGTAACAGAGGTTCTGCCAACCCGTTTCCGTCTCAACCAGCAAAGGAAGGCGATATCCACCTTCAATATTCATCTCCGAACCAATAATCGGCTGGATGCCCGCCTTCTTTGCGGCTTGGATAAACGGGATAACCCCGTAGACGGCAGTATCGTCAGTAAGCGCTATCGCCTGAAGGCCAACGTCAACCCCGCGCCGAACTAAGTCTTTGGGGGTATCGGTTGCACGGAGTAGGCTGTAACAGGAATGGGTTTTGAGTTCCGCGTAAGGCAGCATCAGTCAAAAACCCACTGAATGTACCAGGCTTGGGTCAGGCCGTTCAGAAAAATGATGAGGGCGAGTCCGGTCTCTGTGACCACCCCATAATAATCCCGCTTTTCCCATTGATCGTCCCACGGATCAGAGACCACCCAATGATCGGTAATTTCGGCGATCATTTGCTTACCCGAAAACCAATCCCACAGGAGGAGGTACGGATAGCCATCTGCATTGGTTTGCACCATGATGGGATAACCTGATTGCCAGAAATAGGTCATGCGATTTGGGCTTTCTCAAAGGCGTAACGACGCTCCGGCAGCCAATGGTCAGTGTCCAGCGGTATGACCTGTAAGAAACATTCGTCTCCAAACCGTGCAGTCAGGCTTTCCAAGAGGTCAGACAACCGATTTTGTCCGAGCGTCGGTGTCCCAAAAAGATCAAGCTGACGCATGACCGGCGTTGCCAGTTCAGAAGCCGTCACCTGGATTTCAACAACGCCCATTGTTATTTCCACGTCGGATAGCAAACGCATGAGCATCCGACCAATGAGCTTGGCATTGGCAGTTGCTTCCCGCAACACACGCTCGGTTTTGAGGCTCTTGCCATCATCTAACACGAACCGCAGCACCAGCTTTTGGGTCGTCATATTGCGGTTTTTAAGCCTTTCAGCCGTTTCTGTTCCCATCATCTGAAACAGGCTTTCCAGTACGGTCTTGTCTTCCACTGCCCCTTCCAAGACGATGTGAAAGCTTTCTTGCGGCTTCACCATCCTGACAGCCACCGTCCGCCCGTCTTTCCCCTGCGCGAGTTGGTGCAGGAAACGGCCTTGCTTACCAAATTGGTTCAGGACGACATCTTTAGGGAGCAGCGCGAAAGCCCCCAACGTATGCAGTCCAAGCAGGTGCAAACGCCGGTTCATCTCCTTTTTTAGGGGCAGCAGGCTCACAGGTAGTCGGGATAAGAATTGGCGCTCAAACCCTAATCGGATCAACTTAGGGGCATCCGGTTGGGCAAATCGGACGGCTGCGGCAGCAGTGAATTTTCCACTGGCGAGACCGACGCAGCTTGTCAAACCAAACTGCGCCATCAGAGTTTGCTGGATTTGGGCGGCAAAGGTCAGCGCTTCAGCCCGTTTGAGCTTGCCGAGATCAAGATAATAAATCGCGCCGGACGGGTAAGCAGGCTGAGATGTCTTGTTTTTGGAAGGCTTCCAAAAACCGGGGACAAGTTCTATTTTGGCGCTAAAATCCTGTAAGGCATCACCAATCGCTTCGGTGACTTCAGCATAGGGTTTGTCATTAAACGGAAGTACGACCGCGTTAGGACAAAGGGCTTGGGCTTCATATTTCCCCATACCCACCCGAACCCCCAGCTGAACAGCCACCAACGACGCGGCTTGGACTTTGCCCGTGTGGGTCAGCAAGATCACGGGCTGACCATTGGTTTCAGAGAATTGATGTTGGATGTGGGTGGCAAGATCAGGGATGAGCAGGCAGGCAATCATGAATTGTCTCCTGACATTTTGTCATCAAACATAAGCTGAAGCGGTACTTTGCGGCCTTCGCTTCCACCCTTATATTTGAGAAGGGTAACAACCGTTTGGTAGCCTTGTATCTGCCCATCGGTCATCAACCAGCGTTCAAATGCCGTGTGCAATCGGATGTCAGCGAATTGACTGACGGAGGAACGCTTAGAGGCCGCAAGCGTCAACAACAGCAGCGCACAATGGCTTCGCGTTAGCCGTGGCATTGCTCGGTTAATTACCTGTCCTAAAAGCAACTGTTGCTGAGACGAGAGATGCGGCAAACTGTTGAAGATAATCAGCCCCGGTATATCCGTTGTGATAATGTCATACAAGAGTTCCACTGTCGCCTCAAACGTATGTCGGATGACCATTATCTCTGCTAAATTAACCCCGTAGTGGGTCGCGGAATCCGGATCAAATGCCGAAGCCAAATCCAGATATACCACGCCGTCGCCTAGCTTCTGAGCGGATGCTGCTAGTTTGAGGGCTAAGGTGGTCATTCCTGAAGTCGGCTTCCCCACAATTTCTATCAGGCCGCCACGAAACACACCGCCACCCAGCAACCGATCTATAGCTGAATAACCCGTAGAGAATTGATCTTGCGTTTGGGAAATGCGGCCTTTCTGGATTGCCTTTGCGCCCCATTTTTTCTGGATCATGGCGATAACAGTTTGGAGGTCTTGGTGTTGAGTGATCGTCATACAAAAGCCTGTAAGATAGCGTGTAAGTATGGTTAGAATTTTGTTATGCGAGACACATCCTAGCACAGAAGTTCGCGTTACGGTGAACTCTATGATTTCAACGCGGTATGAACTTGGTTAGAAAACGGGTAGAATTTTAGTTCGTGGAATATATTTTCTCATTTTGGGCTATTTGCTATCTAAGAACACTCCTCTTCTTGCAGCAGACGGCACTGATCCTTAAATTAAAGAGCCTATGAATTTCACAGGCTCTTTTGCTCACTACAGTTACGGTAGGCCGAACGCCTTCATTCAGGCTCAAACCCGAAATCATTGAACTTCAATGTCCGGCTGTTTTCGCTCAATGTCCGCAGTGTGGTCTCATCAAAACCATCACCTTTCCGCGCTGTAATTTCCAGCCGCACCTCTACATCACAACCCGCCAAACTGGTAAGATGCTGAACAACTTCATCTACAATCTGACCAATCTCTCGGTTTAGGCGCTGTGCATCCAAGTAGGTAGCACCATAGTATCTGCCAATCTTTGGTGGTGGGGTTACACGGTCATCCCCGTCATCCGATCCATCATCGCCGTTAGAGTCATCGTCGCCATCAGTACCACCATCAATAATTGGAGGAGCAATCCGGTTAATCCACTCTTGTGCAATTTCTGGCCTAACGATTACGCTGCTTGCATCAAAATAGATGCTGCTTAGGCTGCGGTAAGCCAAGCCCTCATATCCATCCTGTGTGACCTTAGCAGCGTAGGCAAATGGGGCATCCAACATGCCAATGCCAGCGTGGACAGCATCTACAAGGACATTATGATCTCGTAGACGGGGTAGGAAACAATAGGTCGCCAAGTATTCCCAAAGCTGTTTCAAGCCGATATGTGCATCTTCGGCTTTCCAGAGGTAATTGTCCAACTCCGTTCGCAGCATATAGGGCGACCACTGCGTAATAAGGATTTCGCTCTGTTTGAGCTTACGAGCGGCACGGACATAGAAGTTATCATCGCCCGTGATGCGGTGGGTCTGCCATTCAATAAAGTTCTGATTCGCATCGGGTTGTGCAGGAACAATTAACCAACTGTAGGCAGCCTGTAAGCGCAATTCCACCGTTTCATCAGCACGACTCAAACTGCTTCTCACCTGCTTACGCATTTGAGCGTCCAAATTAAGGTGTTCTTCTTCTTGCTCAATGGACTTCCAAGCAAGATAATCCCGTACTGCCTTATCCAATGCTTCATACTCGGTCTGGTCTGCCGCAATGAACAGGAGCATATTCCGGTAAATGCGCGGCGAGTTACCCCGCATCTCCCAGATCGCCCGAATAGTCTTCATCGCTTCCGAGTCATCCACATTCCGCTTATGGGTATAAGCCGAACCTAGCACAACCACACGAGCGCGGGGTTCATCCACAATATCGCCAGTGCCCATTGGATCAACATGCACACCAGAGAACATATCGGTTGAGTTCCGAACCTTCTTCAATCGGTTACTGATCTCGTGTTCAACATCACCGATGGGCAAACTTTGAGCGCGGTCACGAGCGATCTTATTGACGGTTGGACGGGTATCAAACCAGTATCGGCTGCCGTCACCATACATATAGGTCAACTGATTGCTCATACGTTTGAGTGCATCACCAAATCCGGTGAGTGGTTCGCCGGGTTGCACGGTTGCCAACCGGATATTCGGTTCATCCACCCCACGCACAGACTGTCCTACTACTGACGGTGCGCTTCCGATAAATATTGACCGAGCGACCCGCCGACTGGCGGCATAACGCCCTAATGCTGGCACTTCACCATCAATGGCATAGGGACGTGAACGCGCTCCGTCAATATCTGTGTCAACGATGGCAGACCAACCTTCTGGCAGATAGCGCAGCATTTCATTACGAACGGTGTCTACATCCAGCGGGATTGTTCCTGGCATTATCAAAAGTGATTGATCTTCCCGACTCCATAAGGCATGAATAACGGCAGCCATCAACCGAAGTACGCCGCGTGTTCGCTGGAAGCGTTCAAGGGTTGACCAATCCTGGTACAACCGATCAAACAATTCAGGGTGGATCGGATAGGCTGACTTCATTCTGAGCAGATAATCACCCTCAGACACGCCTGATGGAAACTCGCGGTTATTGGAGCGATACATCTCAATAAATGCGCCCAACACCGCATCACGGGCGGCATAATCCACTTCAGTAGCAAACAGACGACGGCGCACGATTTCAAAACTCTCGGTAGGCGTGACAGGCTTCCACACCGACTCCAAACGACCAATCGTGTTACCCAATATCTCACGGGCAAGCTGACCACCTTCACCGCCAATTTCAATATCTGATTGGGGTACTGACACCAGTAGCATTGAATCGGTTGACCGTTTAACGGCTTCTGTCAGGGATTGAGTGAAACTCATCACCGCATCAAATGAGCCAGCAGGCAGTCCACTCACCCCATACAGGTTACGGGCAAAAGCTACCAATTCATCAATAATGATGAGCGCCGGGCCAAACTGCTCCAAGAGTGCCACTAATGTATCTGCGCCGGGATTAACCCCTTTGAGATCAGCATCTTGCACGAAGGCATAGCCCTCAATGCCACCTAGCTGATAAGCCATTTCGCCCCACAAGGTATGCGTTGTGACATCTGGATAGCGGCGCGGTGTAGCGGGGTTAAAGTCTGTACCGACCAACACAGACCGATTCGCCACCGGCAAATCCGCATAGCCCGACACCTCTTGAATGTGTTCGCCGCCCACAATATCGGAGAGTTTGACTGTGCCGCCCATTAAGTGATAAAGCGCCAACATACTGTGGGTCTTACCACCACCGAAGCTGGTTTGAAGCTGAACAACCGGATCACCGCCCTGCCCCCATAAGCGGCGGACTCCAGTGCCAAGCAAATCAAGCAAACCTTGTGTCAGATAGGTGCGGCGGAAAAACTCAACCGGGTTCAGATATTCAGGCTGTGCTGTACCCTTACGAACCTGCGCCAAATCAGCCGCAAACTCGGCTTGCACGTAGCGTCCACTGGCAACATCAGGATGGGGTTGAACGACTAACCGCCAAGGTTGCAGGCCGGGACGGGTCGTTAATTCCCCCTTATCCAACGATCCGGTTTTCTTCTTGGCTTTATCAGCCTCAGCCTCAAAACGCAGCCGCAGCAATTCATTCCCAATGGCTTGGGTCACACCCGCTTGTTCCCCTGAGCTAATGGCCTGAAGCAGTCGTGTCGCCGTGTCAGCAACCCGATAGGCATCCTCATTGGTGAAGGTTTTCTGATGCGCCCACGCATTGCGGGCTTCCATCAATTCACTGACATACGAGCGCTCAGAGTGCCCCATTTTGCTCTGGAACACTTCTTTCCAGCGGTGGAACATGAGCTTGAGCCAGCCCGCTGTATCCACAGCCTGCATCAGCGATTTCTCATCGGCAAAAGCATCGCGTGGAAGCTCATACGCACCACTAACCAAAGTCGCATCTATCTCGCGTCCAAACTCACGCTTATAGACCATTTTGTATTCGCGGATGACATAGGGCGCTAGACCAACCTTCAGTGCATCCATTACATCGCCGACGCGATCACGATTGCTTTTTGCCATAATCTGCTCTCTATTTGCTAAAGGTTATCTTTATTGACACGGTGTCAGAACATATCGTGGATGTCACACCACTTTGGTCTATTCTTCCCCAAACAGGCTGGTCTGTGTCGGCTCATTCTTCTGCTCCACTGCCAGTGCAGTAATCTGAGGCCACGAAATGACCAGCGCGTTGTAGTCCCGTGCGTAGTCTGCCCATCCCTTACGCTCACAAATGTTGTATAGCCGATAGGCCAGCGCCCGCGCCTCTGCCGACAACTGGTCAGGCATCTTGGCGACCAACATTGCTGCACCACTTTCGCTGTGACGATTTAGGCGTTCAATGAGATGATGGGTAGCTTCCCAAACTGTTGCCCGTTTGTCTTCTGCTGGACTCCAATTGGCGTTGTACTCATAGAGTTCTGTAGGGGTATATAACTGCACCTTGCCCTGCCCTGCCCGTGCAACGAAGGCTTCTACGACACCTTGAACGCTAGTATTCTTCGCTCGTGCCAAGACATCAGCTTGACCAAATGCCCCTTCATCAAAACCAAACTGCTCAAACCAACTAAGGGCAAATCGGGTATCGGCATCCACATCGCCTTCTTGCTCTGCAAGATAGGCATCCAATTCTTGATTGATGAGTTGCAGCGCAGTTCGCACAGAAAGGGGCGTGCCATCTGCCTCAAGCACAGCCTTATAACGGCTGTAAACCGCCATTCCCGGCCCAATAGATGCCTGTGCCAAGTCAACAGGAGCAATATTGCCAGATTGGAGTTCTTTGAGGGCAGCAGGAACTTCACGTCGTAGTGCATCCACAAACCCGCGCCGGGAAATCGTAAGTGCATCATCAGAACGTGGACGACATACAAGGACTATGGATGAAGCTAGGGCATTTGAGCCACTGGCTATTGTCCGGTTACTCAACTCAGTTCGCATGGGCCATGTCCCACCGATAGAGAATCCAGCTTCAATCAATCCAATAAGCATCGTTTCCCAACCTGTACTTGCTACCGTAGGATTATCTAAGATGCCATTTTCTACACTATCTACTTCTGATTGCTTAAAAGCGTAGTAGACAGTCAAAGGAAAGTTGCTGTCTACAACATGATTTGCATTAACAAACACCTTTTGCAAACCAGTCTCAAAATGAGTATTAGCAGCGTTCCTATCGCCTCCAAACCGATAGGGCGACGCTATCAATTCGGGGGTTTTAGGTACTAACATGGTTTGAAAAATATCTGGGTAGACTTCCCTCAAGCTCCGCCGCATCCACACATAGAAGAAGTCTGACAAATCTGCATATCCAATGTTATCGTAATATGGCGGATCGGTTGAAATGATTAGACCAGTCACGTTACTTGGACTTGCTGCATCTGCTTGTAATACCACGCCCGGTTGCGTCGCATCATTTGTCTCTAGGACTTTTGAAATCCAGTCAAAGTTTCCCGAAATCCCCCCGGTTGAATCACCAAGAGGATTAGCTTCAACAAAATCCCATGTCATAGGAATAGCCTGACGAGCAAAGGTATTACGTATACTGTCGCGGCTGACATCCCAACTAGCGATAGAGGATAATCTATCGGCAGTTCTACTTACAGCAAATGCGAGATACACAGAAATTGCCTCTGCATAGGCTCGCGCACCATCACCGCCGTCTGAAAGCGGTTTGTCTCCAAGTAGATTACTATTTAGCGCATCTGCATATATCTGTTCACGGGCTTCATTCACTAACTCAGTGAATGTCGTTAAAGCAACTAGCTGTCGCTCAGTAAACAGATCACCAAATTCCGTCATCCCATATTCCACAACGTTCGTTCTTCCAGGCCAGTGAGAGATTTCAAAATTCGGTTTCCATGTGTGACTTGCTGACAAAGCAGTAGATTCTTGAACCGTATCTGGGGAATAAAAACCACGCACACTAGCACCATCAGTTACTATTGCCATCAGTTGTGCCCCCATACGACCAGCTTTAGCTTCATTCCGTATGTAATCAAATGGGATCGGCACACCAGATACTACACAATGTCCTCCTTGACGATTAACTGTACCTTCTGGAGGTTTTCCTTGTCCCTTATAGACTTTAAACGTAACCTGTTTTGTGGCAGGGTCAATATGCGGCTCAACCCATGCCTGCCGACCTTTCTTTTTGCTGAGTTCAAAACTACGTACTAACGGCACATGAACATTTACTGCTGGATTTGGGCTTTTCACTGTTCGCGCCCATATCCAAGCAATAACTGTTTCCCCTTTATATTGCGGATACAGATAACCGATGCGATCCCATGCTTTTTCGCGCATCCAATCACCGTAATACCGCACATCGGCTGCCATTCCCTCTGCTCTATTCCATCCGTCTTTGCCCCCAATTTTCTTACGATCACGCGGATTCACAGGCGGACGATTACTAAAACGCGGAGGGATTTCAATCAACGCCTTATTAATCATTACGGCAACAGGATTCAAATCGCTGGCATGTGCTTCCAATCCTAAGCGTTGTGCCTCTAGTGGAATACTGCCCCCTCCAGCAAATGGGTCAAGTAATGGCGGTGGATTACCATCAGTCGCCAGCAGGATCAATTTACGGGCTGTTTCTAGTACCTTTTCATCGGTTGTGCTTTCCCACTGCACCAGCGTCTCAATAAAGTCAAACAACCTCATCCTAGGAGTATCATTCATCAGTGCATTACGTTTGGCTGGGAGCTTCTTGCAAGCATCCACAAATGCTTTGGGGGCTTCTGGATCATCTGGATCATCTACTACGGATGAGAATATCACTGCACGGCAGGTTGCCAGTGGTCGTCGTGCCCACCAGAGGTGCAACGTACTAGGGTGTCCATGCCGGATAGATTTTTCACGGGCACTGGCTTCATTGATGGCTTCCAACGGAAGCGCGACTTCAATCAGTTTTTTACGTGGGGACATGAAAATAGCCTTTAACTTAAGGAATAAGCACCAAAGATTTTACATTCTTCGGTAGGGTCAAAAAAGCCAATTGGATCAATCGGGCCGATCACATACTCAGGCCATTTATCAGCAGTCTGTTGAACTTTTTCTCTGAGCAGTTCAAAAGCGTGTTCAGGATCATCCCCTAAATTGAGGTTGCGTGCAGCCCGTATGGAACTGAATGCACCACCTAAAATGGTATTGATTGCCTGTTTTAGAGTTGACTCGCCAAGCACAGCGGGAAGTATCACACGTATTATATGTTCCATTTCATCAAGCCAAATGTAGACTGCTTCCGAGTGAATGGATTGCGTTTCTCTTAAAAATCTGTCGTAGTCAATCCGCCTAGTATCTTTGGCAATGACCGTCACATCGTAGAAATATCCCTCAACGCCAGCAATCGGATTCTGTTTATGAGACGACTGCCAAGGGCGACGACTAATATCCACCTCCCAAGCTAGGGCATAGTTATAGCGGTCAAGTTCTCTTAGAACGTTTTGACTCAACAGTGGACGTGCTTTCTCATTATTACTGGCAAATGCCAGCGTAACCGGATCATTTGTGTTATCCGTTGACACGTCCAACGAATAAGTGCTGTTCAGCGCCGCGTAGAAATGCCATGCGCCCTTATCAATATCGCGCAACAATTGCAATACCCTTGAGAGATCATCACCATGACTGGTTCTAAAATGGGCAATCCGATTTCGTATCTGATTGACTTCTGCGATTTTTGCTTCCCAGATTGCCTTTGGCGGCAAATAGAAGTGAAAAATATCCCATTCGCTTAGTATGACCTTGCACAAAGAACCGAAGGTCGCATAGCTGATGTCCATCACATCAGGTGTCACCATGTGTGTCAGTTCTTTATCGTTTGTGCGTGACCATTCGTGAAATACAATCTTGGTATTCCAAGCATTACCATACTTCGCCCGAAGCTCTACATACACCATACGTCGCAGCCATGTTTCTAGCTGCCAGAGTCGGACATAGAGTGTCAGCGTCGTATCCCCAAGTTCAGGCGTGGAATACAATGCCCTTACTAGCTGCGGATGCGATGATTTTACTTCTTCGTCGGTCATGAAATATACCTATTTACTCAATTCTAAGAGCTTACCAAGCTCATAATTAACACTTGTGACTCCGAAATCGGGTTCTCTTCCGAACGCTCCCCTGACATAGCGGGGTTGCTCAACAGTACGCCCATCTACTAGCACTATCGCTAGTATAAATTGCTCAGGCGTGTTCAGTGCCGTGAGGATTTCATTGCGCGTTACGGTAACGGTCTCCGCCCCGGCTCTACGCCCCTTCACTTCAAGAAAGCGCAGCTTGCCTGTCTGCCCATCGCGGCTTTCAATGTCGTAGCCCCGTTTGTTGGCGCTCACGTCCTTCGGGTCATGCCCTAGTGCGATTTCTTTCTTCATCACGGCCTGCATCGCTATCTGCTCGGTAATGCGCGTATCCATCATTTCCGCTGACACCGTGTCACCAAACAGTAATCCCGCTGGCACAACCAATGCCCGTCCAATCAACACGGGAGGTGATGCCGATATTTGGCGTTCTAGGTCAAGCTCTTCCTTACGTCGCCGCAACCGTTCATGAAGCTCGTCTGCTCGCGCTTGTGCTTTCGCCGAGTTGATTTTGGCATTAGGTCGTCCTGCCTGCTCCAACTCTTTCAATTCGCGTGCCCGACGATCCCAGTGGTATATCTCTTTGGATAAACGTTCCTGCACAGCCGCCAACGTTTTAGCAATCAGTTCTTCACGCCGCTCCCGCACCCGGTTCAGGTGTGCCGGAATTAAGTCCCTTATGGCATAACCTGTTACTGCCGCTTCCAAGCCGCCCGTTGCCACCCAATCAGTTTGCAGGTGCGGCTGCAATGTTTCCAATTCATCGGGTGTAGGTGGACGATAATCCAAGTAAGGGGCACTGCCCGCCGCAAGGGTCTTGCCCTGCGCGTCAATTTCTACGAAATGCACTTCGCGTGAGATGATCCGTCGTCCACCATCTCGCAGAGGGGTTGCATCCTGTATATTCTGTTCCAGATAGAACAGGACACGCGGCTCTTTGCCGGGATCAGTGGGGTCAATCAGCACCGCACCTTGACTCAGTACATCGCGGTTGCGCTCTAAGCTCAAACTGATGACTGCATCTAAAAGTGGATGACCGGGACAGATAAAGGCGGCGGGCGGTTTATCGGGCAAGTTTATCAAACTTTTCTCAAAGCACACCCGTTCATATTTGTTGGAAACTGGATGCCCTACGCCGATTTCTTGGGCACGGTCACGGATGACCGCAGGGACACGCGATATATTGAACCGACCCGGCTCACGTTCGTAGATGCTCCCGCCTAGCGTTTCAAATGCCTGCATGAAAAACGATTTGATGTAGTGCGGTTGTAAGCGTCGTGCCGCAGCCCGCTCCATATCCTCACGGATTCGCATGATCTCGGACACGTCCATGACTTGCTGCGCTAATGAACGGCGTTCTAAGAGGTCACGCACCCGTTCTTGGTCAACAGCATTGTCAATTGCCTGCTCTAACCGTGCCCGTACCTCTGGCAAATCGCCATATCGGATCGCTTCAATCAGCAATGACCTTAACGGTGCTTCCTCAAACAGCTTGCCGAGTACATCAAAGACCTGCCCTTTCAAGGCGCTCCGTTCGGTTTCCAGCTTCTTGAGCAGGCGTTGATAGACTGCCCCTTCGCGGGTCTCACCTGCCACCAGATTCCAAAGGTGGCATACCTCTGTCTGACCAATGCGGTGGATGCGTCCAAAACGCTGTTCTAGGCGATTAGGATTCCAAGGTAGGTCATAGTTGACCATGAGGTGCGCCCGTTGCAGATTGATACCTTCACCCGCCGCATCAGTGGCAATGAGAATGGTCACATCGGGGTTATTCTTAAATTGGTCTTCAGCCGCTTTGCGCTCTGCCCGTCGCAATCCGCCATGAATAGCAACCAGCATGTCACTGTTGCCGAATAACGTGCGAATCCGATCAGCCAAATAATTTAGCGTGTCCCGATGCTCAGTGAAGATGACCAGCTTATGTCGTCCCTGTTCCGCGACCATTTCACTGTTGTAAAGCATCAGACTAGAAAGCTCTTCCCATTTCTTATCCTTGCCATGCCGTCGCACCTCTGCCGCCATCTTTTCCAATCGGCGTAGGGTGGTAATTTCCATCTCAAGTTCGGCGATGGTTTGGGCTGCCGTCGCGCTATCCATAACCTCAGCTTCAAGAGCTTCCACTTCCTCATCTGGCGCATCGTCCAGATCATCCCAATCGTCTTCGTTCAGAATAGGAGTGTCTGCATTAGGGTCAAACTTTCGCCGAACCTGCTCCCACTCTTGCTGCTTCTTTTCCAACCGTTTGCGACGGCGTTGTAGCGATTGATAGATGGCTTCAGGGGATGAGGCCAGCCGCCTTTGCAAGACAGTCAGCGCAAACCCTACAGTGCCCTTGCGACCATCGCCCTGTAGTTGGTCAGCGCGATTGAACTCTGCCCGAACATATTCCGTAACGGCTTCATAGAGGCTACGCTCATCTTCTGAGAGGTCATAATCCAGCGTTGATGCTTGGCGCTCTGGAAACAGCGGTTTGCCGTCAAATTTGAGCAGCTTTTCTTTGACCATACGACGCATCAGGTCTGACGTATCCACTTCATGCGTACCATCGCGGAAACGCCCTTCAAAGCGGTCAGCATCCAACAGTGACATGAAAAGCTGAAAGTCTTCTTCTTTGCCATTGTGAGGGGTTGCCGACATAAGCAGGAAGTGGCGGGTGATTTCGCTCAAAAGCCTACCGAGCTTGTAGCGCTTGGTCTCTTTCAGTTCACCACCAAAAAAGGATGCTGCCATCTTATGCGCTTCATCACAGATGATTAAATCCCACTCGGTCTGACGCAGCACGGCCTGAAGATCAGTATTCCGGCTCACTTGGTCAAGCCGAATAACCAGCAAGTCGCCTTCAGTGAATGGATTACCGCTCCGAGAGGCTTCAACAGTCGTCCTTGTCACGATGTCAAACGGTAGCTGGAACTTGACCCATAATTCATCTTGCCATTGGTCGGTCAGATTACCGGGAACACAGATAAGGCAGCGCCGAACATCACCTCTGATGATGAGTTCTTTGATGAGCAACCCCGCCATGACCGTTTTGCCAGCGCCGGGATCATCTGCCAGCAGAAAGCGAAGCGGCTGCCTTGTCAGCATCTCGCCGTAAACCGCTGTGATTTGATGCGGGAGTGGTTCAACCATTGAGGTATGAACCGCTAGGACAGGATCAAACAGGTGGGCAAGATGGATACGATAGGCTTCTGACACTAAACGCAATTGCGCCCCATCTGCGCTAAATGCCCAAGATGCAGTAGATGCAACAGCTTCAAGATTGATCTCATCATGCCTAAAGATCAACTGAGAGCCTGTATGCCCATCTGCACGTTTATAGACGATCTCAGCAGCATCAGCATAGGGCGACAAGCTCGCTACAGTGACGATTTGGTTGGGAATTATGCCGCGCAGTTGTAGGCCGGGTCTCAGCGATTCCAGTTTAAGCATTTGGTAATCTTGTCAAATAAAATAGAGGCGTGAATTGCCTATAGCTTGCAATGAGGAATGTGCATTAGGACGGCGATTTAGTGGTGTTCCAAGTGTCACCGCTGCTAACCGTACATGCTCCAATAATAAGTCTCACTTTTTTCGCCTTAAAAAACCCAATCCAAAAATGGCGAGACCGCCCGCGAGACCGCCTAGTGCCGTGATGGATTTTGCGATCCCTTTTATAGATGTGAAGGACTTACGAGTGTGGTAGTCGCAATATGGGGAATTTTCAATAGCAGGACGTTTACATCGGCGGCAGATTCTCTCACTCATTTGATTCCTACTTCCTATTATCCAATAACATTTGGGCTGGTAACTCAATAGAAATCTCACTAATTTCCCCACTCTCAAGACGCAAAGTTCTTTCAATTGCATATTCAGCGATTGACACCGCAGTACTAAAACCATCCGGCAGTGCTTTGGCATCCGTTGGAAGTAAAGTAAGAAGCTTTAACCTAGCTTTGTTTATAAAGGGGAGAAGCTGATGGATGGGTTTCCAGCATTGTGCTACCAAATTAGGCTCTCCCATTTCGCAACACGCTATCGCTAAACATTGAGTTGCCAGAAGAATATCTCGTAACAACAGTTCCAGATTGTGAACTACCACCTCTACGTCTTTGAGAGTAGTGCCCTTTAATTCTGACATAACGCTCGTGAGTAATTTCGGCTTATCAGGCAGAACAGCAGTATTAATCTCAGTCCGTATGCTTAAGATGAGTCTTGCGCGTGCCTCACTCAACTGAGCAATAGCATCTTTCAAAAACAGTTGACGATTTTCTGGATATTCAGAAGAAACGGCAAATAGATAGAGGTTTATGCCACTGTCCAGTAAACCTGCACGATCATCACGTTGTCCTTGTAGGACACGTTGCACACCTTTTTCTATAGTCTTTAGCTGGTTTGTAATTTCAGTTAAGGCACTTTGCAAAGCCATCTGATGCATAGATGGCAGCAGCGCTTGGGTGAAATCAGGTGGAAGCTCAACCAGTCGTGCTTGTCCCTTAATTCCCTGTTCCCCATACGTCATAATATTAGTCGTCAATCCCCCATCTGTACGTGGGACAAAATACGACTTTGCCGATGCTATTTGCTTTCGTAGCTCATCGGAAGTGACCACCAAGCGATAATGGGTCGCTCCACTTATACGCTTTAAGTCAGATATCGCTTGCAGGACTGACGGGACTTGACGTAATAAGCCCGTTATTTGTTCTGCTTTTCTCTCAGATGATCGGTTTGCTGCCACTTCAATGTTTTGCGCTCTAGAAGATAGACTCAGGCCATCGCTCTCGTAGTCGTCCAATATTGTATCCTTTGGCAAGTATAATAGGTTTGTTTTCCAGTAATATCTCATCCGATTATAACATGTCCATATGTACAGCACTGTTTAGATTCCGACTGTTGAAAATAAAGCAACCAACGCATCACAGTATGTCCTTTAAGTAGTTGTCTGCCTTATTGCACAAAGGAGATTTACAGAAGCGGGGTATTAATTACTTACCAACTCAAATGACATGAAAATTCCCAAGCAAAATGTCAGGGGTTCGAGTCCCCTTACCCGCTTACCCTGTTTTTCATCCATAATCAACCGCTTTCCACTACCGGTGAAGATACGGTTCTGCACCTGCAAAAACGCACTCCCCAAATATGACTGCCCAACTAAGTTATTCTAGCAGTAACGGTAATCACGCCCAACATCTCTTCTACTTCGTGGTATTGACAGAAATACGCATAAGTACCGGGTATATCAAACGTGTAGATCCATCGGTCGCCAGAAAACAAATTACCCGAATCAAAAGGTATAGCACCTTCTGGCAAAAGTACGCGCTCCGCGAGTTGAGCCTTTCCAGGGTCAGCCGTAACCGTATGCACCTGATCGGCACGGTTATGCCATGCGACCATCGAACCGGCAGGTACTGTCAATGCTGCCGGTTCAAACACATTTCCACTACGAATGACCACCGTATAGTTTGGTTCTCGGCTGGTTGAGCTGCACCCGAACAGGATACCCGTAGTCACGCCCCCACAAAGATGTAAAAATTGGCGACGGTTCAGCATTAAGACATCACCTCATTTGGGTTTTGAAAATAGGTGTTTTTTAACCCAGCGGAAGCGAAATAAGCGAGTGCCATAACAGTACCGGTAGGGTTCAATCCCGCATTTTGCGGGAACAGTGCCGCCCCGGTGACGAATACATTTGGTGTATCCCAAACCTGCCCATACTTATTGGTGACGGAATGGCTGGGGCTTGTCCCCATAATCGCGCCGCCCGTGTTGTGCGTACTCTGGTAACTATAAATATTGTAGGGGGCAAGTTCATCAGTGGTATCCATGTGTGTCGGACCCATAGCCCGCATAATGTCCTTAACCTTCGCCGCAACAAATCGATACAAACGTGCGTCGTTTTCATGAAACTCAAAGGTCACCCGCAGCAGAGGCAGCCCCATCGCGTCTTTATAGGTGGGGTCAAGGTCAAGAAACTGATCTTCATACGGCAGACTCTCGCCCTGAATACCAATTGATATGGTGCTATCCCAGTTCTTACGGAGGTTTTCTTTCCACTCCCGCCCCCATTGCTTGCTCGCGCCAATCAAACTGCCAAATTCAGATGGCAGCGGAAGATGCTCACGGACAGGTTTCTCCTCATCCGAAGCAGCAGGTGACGTATTTCCACCAGATGCCTGTAAATTATGCGCGGAAGCAATAGGTTCACGTTCGCCACCCCCACACGTAATCGACGCGCCGCCAATAAAATCAAGCTCGCTGTGGTCAAAATTATCCGCATTAAAATCCTCAATGACGTTTTGAAGGCAACTGTTCCCCATATAGGAGTTAAATCGCCGTCCCTCAAAAATCCCGTTAGCGGGTGTTTTATTCAGTTGATAAGAGTAATTTTTACCGACCATACCTTGATCGTTGCCGATACCTTCAGGGTGTACCTCATTTCGCGAAAGCAATAAGAGGCGCACATTAGTCAGTGTAAAGCCGGACAGAATAACAACTTCCGCAGGCTGTTCATGGGTTTGTCCGGTTCGGAGGTCAACATAGGTCACGCCAGTAGCGAGGCCATCGCTGTTCAAGTTAACATTGATGACCTTGGAATAGGTACGAATCTCGTACAATCCTGTATCCAGCGCCAAAGGAATGTGACTGACATTCGCGCTCGCTTTGGCATCCACCTCGCAGCCGTAGCGCGTACAAAAACCGCAGTACACACAAGCCGCTCGTTCTCGTCCAGATACATCCCGATAAGCCCGCGACAATATCGATGCTGGCTGTGGAAATGGGTGGTACCCTAAGCCCTGTGCCGCTTCTCCGAACATTTCAGCAGGCATACTACGAAACAACGGCGGGAGTGGATACGGGCGACTGCGATTACCTTCAAACGGATTGCCGCCTTGGAGAATCGCACCATTGAGGTTACCCGTTTGACCGGATATACCGATTTCGTAGTCAGCCTGCGTGTAAAAAGGTTCCAATTCTTCGTAGGCTAGCCCCCAATCCTGCACCGTGCAGCCTTCAGGGATACGAGCTTCACCATAGCGCTCGATATGATGCGAACGGTATCGAAAGTCCGTAGGGTAAAATCGCCACGTCTGCGCTGCCCAGTGAATACCCGCCCCACCAATCCCTACACCGGGATGAAAAGACCCGTATTGTCGAATCGGTAACGAAGGCATACGCGGGTTTGGTCGCCACGTCCACGTTTCCTTACTCAGGTTAAACATCAGGCCCGTACGCAGCGAGTGGTAAAGAGAATCGTGGTTATGTGCAAAATCAGGGTTGGCAAATCGGTCTCCGCCTGCCTCGATAGACACGACACGATGCCCCTTTGCCGTCAGTTGTTGGGCGATGATTCCGGCTGTCCAACCTGCACCGACAGTCACAATATCCACTTTCGGGAATACAGTCATGAATGGCTCCAGTAAATTGAATAACGGCTATGGATGATCGTGATGCACGGGAAATTCTTCTTCTGAACCACTGACGGGCAGCACCGTATAAGAACCGGAATACTCACCGGGGCTAAACGCATGAAGTTGCGCCAATGACTGGGGCGCACGGGGTATATCCGTTTCCGTAAGGATGTCATGCTCGGTATAAGCCCGCTGTGCCCCCGGATACCCGATTAGCTTCCAGCCAACCATGTCGCGGTTGCCGCCATACGCTGGGTCACTAAACATACCTTCAGCCGTATGCCGCCGCAGTACGGTAAAGAATGATCCGGCTGCAATTTGGTCAAATCCAACTTGTGCGTCGCCACTCACCATATCCTCGATAATGCTGTCTTGTTGATCTTCATCGAGCATTACAAACGATTGCTCAAATTTTGAACGAGCATAGGCATCAACAGCGATTACACCCAGCCGATACACCTCGCGGGGTGACAAATTCGACTGATACCCGTAGCGTTCGATCTGGTCAGCCGCCACCCAAACCGTTTGGAAAGAAGTCTCCTCTTCCGGTGGGGTTTCGCCATCATAGATCTGGGCGAAAGGCGGTTCGCGGTAAGTCGATTCAACAAAACCTTCTTGATAAGCCAGCATATTGTCAATGTACGTCACCACGCCCGCTTCCTTCGCCCCCGGGTCGTCCGGCGTTCCCGGCAGAATCCGCGCGGTTAATGCATCAACCGTCCTTGCCTCATGCGCCGTAAACGTACGCAGCATGGTCATGTTCGGGGGTGTGGTTGGCGCAAGGGGTACATCAGGGTTCAAAGGAGGCGGCGGCGCGGATTGATACCCCGTTTGTGGCGGTGGAACGTGTTCAGACGGCGAACACCCTGCCGCGACGACCGGAATGCTGGCAGCCGTTATGACCACGCCTTTTAAAAATCCACGACGAGAAAGCTGTGTCTTAGGTGCTTCATTTTTTGTCATGAGTGCCCCCTACTGACTGTACAAATAGGCTGCGATATTACGGGCATCAGTTTCGGTGACGTTCAAATTAGGCATCGCGGTTCCCGGCTCAACCGATTGCGGAAACTGAATCCAATAGACCAAATTGTCGGCATTGTTCGGCAGGTTACCGGCAATATAATGGCGCTGCTCAAACTTATTCAGGGGTGGCCCAACATACGCATTTGCCTCCTGTACACCGGGAATTACATGACATGAACCGCAGCCATAAGTGACAATCGCTTCACGCCCCGCCTCCAGATCAGCACCCAACACGGGCTTATCAACAGAACCGATTGGACGCTGGCATCCGGCAGCCAACAAGAGAATCAACGCGAGTGCACCCACTTTAAGCATCACTCAATTCCTTCATGAGCTGTCGCTCCCGTTTAAGCGTATTCAGTTCAACCGCGCTTAACCAACCTGCGAGCAGCCAACCTGCCGTGACAACGTACACGACACCCGGCGGTATCCACATAAAAAGCCCCGCTAATTGCTGATCTTGCAAAAGGGTTAGCCCCCATTCGCTTACATAGAGGCTGTGGCTCGTATACCACGGCAAGTTTGAGAACGTCATAAGTGCGCCCAAAACACCTGTCGTCATCATAACGATGAACACAGCCAGCACCCGCAAACCGTAATGATCGTTTGTTAAGATCATCCACCAGAACAGTAAGGCGCTCCCCAAAAACGAAGCGTGTTGCAGCATATGAACAAGCGGATAAAGGAGTGCCGCGTTGTATAACGCCGGAATATGCCATAGCCACATGAAGGCGATATGCAGCGCGGACACCGCCAACGGCTGACTTACATTTGACCAAGCATGATGCACCCAAGTTGTATTAGAAACCCTCCCTATCCCCTTACCCCATGCTAACGGCAAGCCTCGCAGCAGCACCGGTGCTGGTCGGCTCATGACGATCAGCGGAGCCGCCAGCAGCACAAAAATCAAATGCTGTAGCATATGACCGGAGAACAGCGTCGCCCCCATAACATCCAATGGTGAAATCAGTGCGAGGAATAATGCTGCTATTCCACCGAGGAAACACCCAATCCGCCATCCACTCACCTTATAAGTCATCGCGCCGCGAAAATAGATGTACGTTGGTAGCAATAAAGCAGCCAAAATCACCGGATCAGTGTTCCAATGTGTCCACACATCAGATGGCACGGCTCGACCCTCATGCGCGAACGCCAACTGAGGAACGAGAAGCAACACGATGACGAGCTTCATCCACATCTCAAATCGCCTTATCACAAACACTAAGTACGAATGCTGGCGCGACTGTGAACAAGATGCTTAGGATGAACAGCGCACTAAGCAACATGCCGAGCAACGTAAGAAAATGAAACCGAGCCTCGTAAGCAGATTCCTTACGGCTTGTTTCTTTCCTTACTTGAGACCATGCTCGAAACGCGAGTATGCCACCAAACCCAACCCCGATAACACTAACGACAGTCAGCACAATCATCGTCAGGCGCATGGTTTCAGGCGTGATGAAGATCAGGTTAGTGAAATTAGAACGACATCCAAACTCGGCTAGGCTGTACACAGCAACAAAATGCACAAACCAGATAATTGGCCCACTCAGGACACTATAACCGAGTACGAAAGGTGAAGTCGTGCGAATCATAGCAGTCCCTAAATCACAATCGGGCCGATATAAAGCAGCGCATAAGTCACCACTCCCGCTGCGACAGCGTAATACCAAAACAACACAAGGTCAGTGATCGCTTGATGCCGGCTTGGTCGCTCGTGGGTGGCTCGCACAAACCAGAACAGCATGGCAGCCCCCATCACCACAATGACCAACATCGTCAACAACTGGTAGCCAGCCATGATCGCAAAAATTGAGCCAAAAGCCTGTGTCTGGTAATTAAAACCGAGTTGCCCGTAACTCAGCAGATTGCCAACAAGATACAAAATACCGAGGACAACGCCGATGAGTAATCCCCGCTGCACACCTGCCCGTTCATCCCGCTGTAACGCGCTCGCCGCCCATCGCATTGGAATGACGCTGATCAACAGCACCAACAGCGCGATACCCGGTAAAACCGGATCAGGCATCGCAATACCGTCCGGCGGCCACTGTGGCGGTTTCAGCCGCAGATACAAATAACTGAAGCATAATGTACCCAGCGCGGTTGCCAGCGTCACAATCGTAAGAATAGTTCCCCATCGTCCAATCACACGGCTGCCATGTGGTCGCAGCGGGACACCATACTCGCGCTCAAATGCTTCTTCTTCGTCCGGCTTACTGTAAGCACCGGTGTCGCGGTGCCAACCGATCAACGTGAACATCGTGATAATCAGGCATACACCAGCCAACGCATATTGTGAAAACACAAGGAATAGTGTCATTACAGCAATAGCGAGCGCTGCCCAGAACGGATAAATGGATGGCCCAGCCACGCGAAAAACCTCAAGCGGTCGCGCATCAATCGCCGAAGTCGCAATCTGTGCGCGGTATTCACGCGGGTAATGTTTCAGCACGTCGAGCAGCTTTCGGGTACCCGGTTCAACAACCTGTTCCTCGGCCTTTTCCCACAACGGATTACGGCTGTTGACAACCGGAAACTCACGGAAACCGTAAGGTGGAACAGGTGTCGGTGGCAGCCATTCGAGCGTATCGGCGTTCCACGGGTTTGCTGGCGCTTTCTGACCGTTGCGTGCGCTCCAAATCATGTTAATCAGGAACACAACGAAACTGGCCGCAACCATGAACGAGCCAATCGTCGAAAGCAGGTTATAGGGTTCTAAGCCAACCCCTGCCTGATAGGTATAAACACGTCGCGGCATCCCCAGAATCCCACTAATGTGCATCGGGAAAAACGTCACATTGAAGCCAATAAAAAGTAGAAGGAAATTCCACACTCCTAATCGCTCGTTTGGCATCCGTTCAATAAACTTGGGGAACCAGTAATAGATCGCTGCGAAAATCGGAAAGAGCCAGCCGCCGATCAGCACATAATGGAAATGGGCGACCACGAAATACGTGTCGTGTGTTTGCAGGTTAACGGGTACGGAAGCCAGCATCACGCCGCTCAAACCGCCGAGAACAAAAATCAGCAGAAAACCGATTGCGAACAGAAAAGGTGTCTTAAAAACAGGTCTGCCGCTCCAAATGGTGATAATGAAGGCGAAGATTTGTATCCCGCTCGGAATGGCGATCATCATGCTCGCAGCCGTAAAAAACGACAGCGCCAATTCCGGCAGTCCAGTTGCGAACATATGATGTACCCACAACCCGAACGAAAGAAATCCCAGCGACACCAACGAGATCACGATGAAGGTGTAACCAATCAGCGCTCGCCGTGAGAAAACCGTCACAATCGTTGCCACGATACCCAGCGGCGGAATAAAAATGATATAGACATCAGGATGACCGAATATCCAAAAAATGTGCTGCCAGAGGAGTGGATCGCCATTCTGGTCGGGGTTAAAAAAGTGCGTACCGATTGCGCGATCCAGTTCCAATAATGTTGACCCAACCACCAGCGGGGTAAAGGCGAAAATAATCATCCAACCCGTGACCATAATCGCCCACGCAAAAATGGGAATGCGGTTGATAGACATCCCCGGTGCGCGCATGTGGAAAAACGAAATAATGAGTTCAAATGCGCCTGCAATCGCCGCCGTTTCAGCAACATTCAAACCCAACAGGTAAAAGTCCACACCTAAGCCGGGAGAATATTCTTTTCCGGTCATAGGCACATAGGCAAACCAGCCACCTTCCGGCACCGCATCCACGAAGAACCCGAAATAGAAAATCAGGCCGCCAAAGAGAAACGTCCAAAAGGCGAACGCGGCTAATCTTGGAAATGGCAGCTCGCGTGACCCCATCATTTGCGGCAAAACCAGCGTCCCAATCCCCTCGATCATCGGGATTGCCACCAGAAACATCATGGTTGTGCCATGCATGGTCATCAGCCGGTTATAAGTCTCTGGGTCGAGGAATGTATTATTGGGTACAGCAAGCTGCGTCCGCATCAGGAGCGCTTGAATACCACCGAGAATTAAGAAGAAAATGGATAACCCGATGAGGCGAATGCCGATTGGCTGGTTTTGCACCCCTTGTAGCAAACCGCGAATACCTGTGGGGTCATTCCATACCCGTGCGAACGTTTCTTCGGAAACAGGTTGATGAAATTCGTTTTCAGAATGTGGCGCGGTTGTGGTCAAGTCAGAGTCCTTTATTGGAGCGTCGCTAAATAAGTGAGTAAGGCTTGCAAGTCATCACTCTCAAGGTAAATGGGTGGCATCAAGTTCCCCGGTTTAATCGACTGCGAATCGATAATCCAACCCGCTAAGTTGCCCGGTGTATTCAAAACAACCCCCGCGCCGAGCGTTTTCCGGCTCGCGAGGTGGGTTAAATCAGGGCCGATAACACCCGACGCGCTGGTACCCCGCACCGTATGGCAGTACACGCACGCCGCACCGAGGAAAATCTGCTGTCCGCGTAGAGCCATATCATCCGCCGGAGCGGGCGCTTCTTGTTGTTGCCCTTCGATCCAATGCTCAAAATCGGATGGCGACTGTGCAACCACAAATAATTGCATTCGCGCATGTTGAATCCCGCACAACTCCGCACATTGACCTCGATACTCGCCCACTTCCGATGTCCGCAAAAACATGCGATTGGTTTGACCGGGTATCAAATCAGTCTTACCGTTGAGCTTTGGAATCCATAGGCTGTGGATAACATCCGACGAGGTTAAATGCAGTTCGACCTGAGTATCGGTTGGAATGTAGATTTCGTTTGCGGTAACGATGTTGTGGGTTGGGTAACGAACCTCCCACCACCAGCGATGACCGATCACTTCGATAGTCAATTGGGCGTTTGCGTTAACAGGGGAAAGCTGAACAAGAGTTAATAAATTGAAGCCAAAAACAAAAGTCAAAATAGCAATTGGAATAGCGATGCCATTAACAACAATAAAGGTTCGAGCATGCTTGCTCGGTGGCCCCGTATCCGGTAATTGACCACCGCCATCGGCATTGCGTCGGCGGAACAACGCAAGCAGGAGAAACGAGATGACCTGAACATAGACCACCGCCGCGATGATAAGCATCACCCACCACAGGTTAGCGATGTGCATCGCCCCTTCCCCACTTGGGTCAAGGATTGACGACTCACCTTGGCAGGCCGCAAGCAAAACAACACATAAAACGAGCAGTAAGAGACGAGAACGCTTGCGTGATAACTTCATCAAAGAGTCCTAAGAGTGAAATTTTTACAATAATGGTGAGGATTTGAGTTCTTATTCACCACATTTTGGACACTAAATAATCGTGAACACATAAAGTAACTGGCATTTTATATGCCAATTTCTGCCAGCCACATATCCACTTAGCGAGTTTTTAATGGGTCAACTGGGTGGTTTATGCCGAACTTCCCCTTTTGGCAAAACTCAGTCTTGAACCTACGCCACTTAAACCGCGTACTAGGTTAAAGACAATTTGCTGCGGAGGCTATCATGCGGCATCTCGCAATAGGATTTGTACTACTCATCAATCTCATACCATCAGGCATCCACGCAGGAGATAAACCCATGATTCAATCCCCAGCTTCCCAAGCAGCTTGGCGCGAAGACCTCAACGGACTGGCGGAGCAAATGGAATCGCGGCATCCCGACCTGTTTTGGCGCGTTTCCGAAACCGACTTTAAGGTAATGGTCAGCGATCTCGACGACAAAATCCCGTTCCTGACGAATGAGCAAATCATCGTCGAATTCGCGCGCATTGTCGCCATTGCGGACGCGCACTCTCACCTCTCACTTTATCAATCAGGCACAGGTTTCAGTGTCTATCCGCTGCGGCTCTATTTCTTTCGGGATGGGCTGTTTATCGTAGATGCGGAGGCCGCATCGCTCATTGGTTCACAGGTGACCGCCATCAACGGTCACTCGATTGAAGAAGTCTATAATCAGGTTGCCCCTATCATTACACACGACAACCTCCACGGGATGCTCAACCTAGCACCGAGCTACCTCATCGGCCCTCAAATTTTGCACGCACTCGGCCTCATTAATGATGTAAACCAGCCCAACTTGGCACTGAAACTCCCTGATGGCAGCACTTCAGTAATCAATTCTCCTCCCGTTGCTGCTGGCGACTCCGGTTGGGAAGAATGGTTTATGAGTATGCTTCCGCAGCGCGAAGCACCCATCTATCTCTCAAGACACACCGACAAAAACTTCTGGTTCACCTTTTTACCGGATACAAAAACGCTCTACATCCAATACAACTGGATAAGTAGTACCAACCCTGATGGTGAAAGTCTTGTAATGCTCGTCAAAGCAATTGAACAATTCCTCGCTGAAAACAGCATCAACCGCACTGTCCTTGATCTGCGCCATAATGCGGGCGGCAATAACACCACCTACTCACCTTTACTACGGTTGCTGACCCAAAATGAAGCCATTAACCAACCAGATCGTTTTTACACCCTCATCGGTCGGCGCACTTTTTCCGCTGCTGCAAACCTCGTCATTGAACTGGAACAAAAGAGTCACACCATCTTTGTCGGTGAACCGATGGGGGATACACCGAATATGTACGGTGATCCCATCCCTTTTACCTTGCCCAACTCGAAGCTAGTCGTCGCCATCTCCAGCCGCTTCTGGGAAAAAAGTCCCGATGATACGCGCGATACAGTCGAACCCGACATTCGCATCGACCTATCATCAACCGATTATTTCAATCTAATCGACCCCGTTTTAGAAGCAGTCATCAATTTGCCAGCCTGACACTCTCCATAAGCAAATGTAGTGCCAACCCTTTATGCAAAAGATTGGCACTATCCAGCGCAATCCTCAGCTTATCGGGCTGACGCTGACACACTGCGTACCTGTTCGCCCTTCGCGACAAACGAGCGCAACCGCGCCATCCATCAGTGTAGTCTCATCATCGGTGATCTCAAGTACAAGTCGCCCGTCAATCCAACCTCGGATATGGCTATCCTGCACTTCGAGCGTCATCACGTAAGTGCCGCCGAATGACCATTCAAATGGAGCAGAGGCCATAACCTGTTCCCCATCCAAAACCTTAACCAGCTCAACCTTACCATCCCGCCGCAGGAGCATCGCGTAATAGCGCTCTAACCCCTGTACCCGCACCGCGATACCTGCCGCTTCAGCCATATGCGGTGTCACATCTGCTTCCACGCGGTAATTTCGCCACTGGCGCGTACCCTGCATCAACAAGCCGGTTCCGTGGTTTTGAATCAACCGGTATGATTCGGGGTACTGCCAATCGGGCGAGTCGGTGCTGTCCACCCACGCCCGTTTCCACATTTGACTGCCGTCATTCGGGTTCATCAGCCGGATGTTCGGCTCGCCATCCCATGTCAGGTAATCCAAATACACGCTGCCACTGCCGCCTTGTAGAGCCTTTAACTCTAGCCCTACTTCAGCGACAGGTAATCCTTTCAAATCAGGGATTTGCCACGCCAATTCGCTTACCTCTGCCGTTAAAGTCACAAATTCGCCGCCCAACTGCACCAACGATTGCCCTACGCCGTAGTAACTGATGATGATTCGTGCTTGCACATTTGCTGAAGAACTCAACTTCACCTTCACCGTCTGCCCCGGATACAACGTCGGGCAAGCCAGCAGCCGATACCCCTTCATGTCAATCGCTTCCGGTGGAATAAATGTCAGCGTTGCCACCTGTACGACCTCACCAGCACTCAAATCGTAGTAATGCAGACCTAAGCTCCGCGTTCCACTGGAACTGTGTCCAATGACATTCTCCACCCGCAGCTTATCACCACCCTTCGATTGGAAACCCTGTACAGATCCCGGCATCTCAAAGTGAAAGCGCGCGCCGTTTTTTGGTGCAATCGGCTCAATACCAGCCAACGCATGTCCAATATTCACAACCTTGTACGCTTCGATTATGGCATCACTGATCGCGCTGCCACCCTCACCGGTTGGCAAGTACAAACGGTCAGCCACTGGCCCACGCCAATCGGTGTTGCCTTCGAACGATGCAAGCCCATTCTTTATGCCCAACAAACACCCGACATTACCAGAATTGCAATCCGTATCCCATCCTGCGGTATTCACCATCATCAAAGATTGATTGAAATCATCCTCACCATGTAGCAAGCTCATGATAATCAAGCCGTGGTTTGGAACCATGTGGCAGTTCCCGCCGAACTTGTCATACCCGTAGTGCTGTTCAATCTGCTCGCGTGTATCGTGCCAATCTCGGAACTCCGCGTGCCACTCACGGATGTCATTAATCATCCGGTAAATCACTGAATTGTTCGGAATCAGCTTGGTCGCCGTATTCAGCAGCACGTTAATATCGCGCTCGACATAGGCTTGTGCCTCCATCGCCGCGATCACCTGTGCGCCATAAATCGCCTCCCCGTCGTGGCTGACACTGCTCGCCCGCCGCGCAAAATCGGCTGCCCGTTCGGGATCGCCGGGGTTGACCATCCCCCAACCGTCAATGAATATCTGCGACCCGATTTGCTCCGCGACAACCTGTGAGTTCAGTTCAATCGAACCGCTTCTCGGCGCAGCTATCCCCTGCTTCAATCGCAAATAAGCGGTGTGCTCGGTTGAGTTTCCAAGCCCGCCCCACCACAGGATCGTCTTATTCTCAACAATATAATTCAACCAACTTTGTCCAATTTGCTGAGGGGTTATATCTGGTGAATTGCCATAGTCCGGCAAGGCTCTCAAAAAAGTGAATGTGCCGCTAATATCGTCATCCGTCACAATCAGCGGCATGTTGAGCTTGTCGTGGACATACCCCGTGATCTCACCCAATTCACGCATAATCCGGTCATAGAACCATCCCTCGAACGGCCGTCCCAGATACACACCAATAATCTTCCCCAAAACACCTGCATAAGTACGCTCAATGTAATCCTGCGGTATATTCATTTTTGTTCCCGTTTGCGTGTCCAGACGATCCGCGAATGTTACCGACTTTTCCTAATCCCTGCCGCAGACCAAATAAAAACAGGCTTCGCCATCAGGAAGCCTGTTTCATGCATACGGCTAAATTTATTGTGCTTGCTGGTTAACCTCAACCGGCGGGTTACCATTTTGATAGATCAAATACCGTGTCGGGGCGAGCGAAATAGTCTCTCCCTCATTCAGGTTCACCGCTTTTGAAATGAATATTTTCAAATCGCCCAACTGCGGCACATCCACCAATACTTTGCGGTAGTGTCCCAAATCCATCACTTGGTCAATCTTCGCCTTCCATACCGTTCCAATTTGCGTATCCGGCACCAGCACTAAATCCTCAGGTCGCAACGCCACCGTCACCTCGCCATTAGAAACCTTGCCACTAGGAACGGCAAGCTGCTTCTCACCAACGCGCACGGTGCCGTCTTGCACAACCCCTTTGAGCAAATTCATCGCACCAATAAAATCCGCCACGAATAAACTCTGCGGATTCGAATAAATGGTGCTGGGATGGTCAAGCTGTTCAATCTCCCCACCGCTCATCACCGCGATCCGGTCAGCCAGTGACAGGGCTTCCTCTTGGTCGTGTGTCACAAAGATCGCGGTAATTTTTAATCGCCGTTGAATCCGCTTCAGCTCCTCGCGCAGCCGCACCCGCAGGATCGCGTCAAGGCTGGAAAAAGGCTCATCGAGTAGCAGTATCTTCGGTTCAAGCACAATCGCCCGTGCCAGAGCCACCCGCTGCTGTTGACCACCCGAAAGCTGGGCAGGATATCGCGCTTCATAACCGGATAACCCCACCAACGCCAACGACTCCTTGACCTTCCGCTCAATCACCTCGCGCGAAAGCTGCCGCAGCCCTAACCCGAAGGCGATGTTGTCATGTACCGTCATATGAGGCCATAACGTGTACTTCTGGAATACCATCGCCGTCGGTCGTTTGTTCGCGGGCAGCGCAGCAATCGACTCGTGGTCAATCTGAATATCGCCGGCGCTTAATTCCTCAAACCCCGCAATCATCCGCAGCAGCGTGGATTTACCGCAGCCGGACGGTCCTAAAATGCACATGAACTCGCTGTCGTTGACGGTAAATCCCACATCCTTGACAGCCGTCACACTTCCAAATCGTTTGCTCAAGTGAACAATATCGAGAGTCGCCATACATCACACCCCAAATCCGGCTGTCAAATAGCCGCCACGAAGTAACCGCTGTGCCACCAAAAGCAGCAGCAGCGAGGGTAGCCACAGCACAAATGACACAATCGCGCCGTACTGCGTCACCAGTTGGCTGTTAATAAGCGAGTACATCAGCACCGGCATCGTGACCACACGCGGCAGCCCGATAATCAACGCCCCTTGTGCCTCGTAAAATGTATTCACAAACGTCAGTAACACAGCCGCACTTAATGCGGGCATCACCATCGGCAGCGTAATCTGAATGAACACCCGTAGTTGTGACGCGCCTACATCGAGCGCCGCTTCTTCCAGCGAACGATCAACCCCTTGGAAAGCCGCTGTCGGGATCCAGATCATCAGCAGCAGCGTATTAACCAGTTGGATAAGAATCACACCCGGAACCGTGCCAATTAAATTCAGCCGGAAAAAGATCACCGCGATGCTCACGTACAAACCAAAGCGCGGGAAGGCATTCGTCGCCAGAAACGACAGTAAAAGCAGTTGCCGGCCACGGAATCGCATCCGCGCAAAAGCATATGACGCAGGTAAACAGATGATTGCTGAAAGCAGTGTCACCGTCAGCGCCAGCACAATACTAAAGGGCAGCGCCGCCACAATATCCGCCCGCGAAAATGTCTCCGACCAAAAGCTGAAACCGAACTGTGTCGGGACAAGCGAAGGATATTTCCATCGCTCCGCGAATGCCCACAGTACCACCGAGTACAACGGCCCTAAAATGACCAAGCCAAGCACAACCAGCGCCAACAAACCAAATCCATCGCGTTTCATCATGCTTACGAAGCTGTGGCGCGACCGCTCCCAAAAACCACTCGTCAAAGGCGGGTTCAGAGTACTCATTCGGATTCCTCCTGCTGAATACGCTGTTTGGCAACCGTTCGCACGTACAGCAGCCCCACCATCGAACAAATGAGGAATGTAATGACGGCTTGCGTTTCCGCATCGTCTGGTCGCCGGTACTGCCCGAACGTCTGCTGCATATAAACGCCCATCATTTGCGGCGCGGCTGGCCCCAGTAAATACGGCACGGTATACGCCCCAAAGATGCCGAGGAAGTTGAGCGAAAAGGCAATCAGCAGTGGGCGAATAATCAGCGGCAGGATAATCCGCCGGAAGATCGTCCAATTCCCCGCGCCTACATCCCGCGCACATTCAATCAGCGAGTCGCTAATTTGTCCCAACCCCGCCGTCAGCACTAACACCGTAAACGGAATCGATTCCCACACCAAACCAATGACAATCGCTTCGGGTTTAAGGTACGGTGTCCGGTAGCCTGTAATCCCCACGATACTCAGGATGGTTTCTAACGTGCCGCGTGTCCCCAAAAATCGGATTAGCGCATAGCATAGGATAATCCCCGGCACGAATAACGGGAACAGCACCAATATCTGTACCGCTCCGGCAATCCGCCCTTTCGCAAATCGCAAGTACAGCGATAGGGGAAAACACACGAGGAAAATGGTTGCCAGCGTCAATAAGACAATCTGAAACGTAAAGATAAGGTTCGAAACGCTGATCTTGTCATTAAAAAACGCGATGTATCGGGAAAAGCTGAAGCCTGTTTGCCCGTCTGCGTCAACAATTAGCGTCCGAATAATCGATTGCAGCGCAGGCAGGAAGATGAGCAGCGTCATCAACAGTAGCGGAGGTGCAATCATAATATAAGGTAGCAGCGAACCACGAAACCAACGCCGTGGCGATCTACCATTTGCGACCGGAGTAGGTAATGTCGTCATAAAAATGATTGAATTGTTATGATGCCGGATAAAGATGATAGAAAAGGGTAGAGAACCCATGCCCCCTACCCTTTTCAGCCTAAGCTACGTTTACCTTAGCTCGCCGGGTCGATATTAGTCGCGACGTTGTTATACCAGCCTTCAACCATCGCCGCACCGTAATCACCACCCGGCCAAGTCGGCACGGTATCGGTAATCACATCGGTGAATTGGGTTTGCAGTTCTTCTGGCAGTTCCGACCATGCGACCGCCGGGA
>Ga0209460_1000280_pt1 | contig 57956 bp, 51 predicted proteins | sample EBPBio132013_DNA_FD_185868 | JGI IMG/M metagenome (GOLD analysis project Ga0209460, IMG submission 185868) | Wastewater treatment Type I Accumulibacter community from EBPR Bioreactor in Madison, WI, USA - Reactor 2_5/13/2013_ DNA (SPAdes)... | ecosystem: Engineered > Bioreactor > EBPR >... | reverse complement strand
AATGGATGCCATCATACTCGCCGGGGGCAAAGGCACGCGGATGCAGCCGCTGACTGCCACGACACCGAAACCGCTGTTAAAAGTACAGGGGAGACCGATACTCGAATGGTCGCTGCTCGGCTTGCCGCCAGTCGTTGACCGCGTGATCGTGGTCATCAACTACTTGCAAGAGCAGGTCGAAGCATACATGCAAGCGCAGCATATTTTCCCTAATTATCTACTGGTACAGCAGCAGCCGCAGCCGCTCGGAACCGGCCATGCCATCCAAATGTGTGAACCGCATCTGCACTCGGATGCGTTTATGGTTATCAACGGCGATGACTTATACAGCGCGACTTCCTTGAGTGATTTAGCAGCGCAACCCCTCGGCATTTTAGGCGCATCACAGGATAATTCGGCGAAGTGGGGCGTGCTAGTTACGCGAGACCACCACAACCTCGACCATATCCACGAGAAGCCGCCAGAAGGAACCTATCCCCTGCCCGTTCAGGTGAACGCCGGAGCCTATAAATTCGACCGCCGCATATTCGATCATTCACTCACCCTTTCCATACGTGGGGAATACGAAATCACCGATTATGTCAGCTATTTAGCGAACCTTACGGATGTAACCGTTGTGGAATCACGCTTCTGGTTTCCAATTGGTACACCCCAAGATTTAGAAGCCGCCCAGAACCTCGAAATTGAGAGGTTGGTTGGCACTTTACGGTAAGATTAGCTCGGCTAAAGGCTTCTATAGAATGTACAGTTCATAGCCGAACGCACCGGTTAAAAATTAAATAAGTCACCATTAACTTGACAAGTTTGTCAATCCCCGTTAATGTATCAAATACGCTAGTGCAGTGTGGGTCTAAGGTTCGCTAGAATCCGCTAACAACCTCGCCACATCAACAACTGGGTCTATTTTTTCGTCGTCAATCTGAATACAAGGTATACTAGGAGTATCTAAGCCTGATAGTTTTCATCAAGGCTAGGTTAAACAGCGTATGTTGATGGTAATGGAACAAGATAAACGAGAGCAAATTCGTGCTCAACTCATCCAGAAGTCGCAAAGTCAAGGTGTGGTCACCTATGACGATATTTTGGCGTTGCTGCCGGAAGCTGAACGCGAGCTGAGTTTGTTGGATGAAGTTATGGAACAATTGATGGATGCTGGCGTAGAAGTCGTTGCCAGCGCACAAATGGGCGTACATCTGCCAGAAGACCTCGATCATCCCCCTCAGGACGAAATCATGATGGAGATGGACGAGGATCTTGAATTCGTGATGTCCGACATTGATGATGATCTGACCGATGATGCAGGTTACCAGCAGGCGTTGGATACCGATGACGTGGTTGGCCTCTACCTCAAGGAAGCAGGGCGTGTCCCACTGCTGACTGCCGAAGAAGAAGTTTCGCTGGCGAAGCGGATGGAATCGGCGGAAATTGCGACCGAGCAGCTTGAGGAAATGGGCGAAGACCTGCCGATGGACGATGTTTACACGCTGCGCGAATTGGTGGCTGATGGCGAAGTCGCGCAGGAACATTTGATTCGAGCGAACGCCCGCTTGGTTATTAGCGTCGCCAAAAAGTATATCGGGCGCGGTGTGCCTTTCCTCGACCTCATTCAGGAAGGGAATATCGGTCTCATTCGGGCAACCAACAAGTTCGAGTACCAGCGTGGGCATAAGTTCAGCACCTATGCGACATGGTGGATTCGGCAGGCGGTAAGCCGCGCGGTCGCCGATCAGGGGCGTACCATTCGCGTACCGGTACATATGGGCGACCAGCTTAACCGGATGCGCCGCGTGCAGCTCAACCTGATTCAGGAACTTGGTCGCGAACCGTCGATTGACGAACTCGCACTGGGGATGGAAACCACGCCGGATAAAATCGAAACACTGCTGGAGATTGCCCGTCATCCGGTAAGTCTTGAGACACCGATTGACGAAGAAGGCGACTCGACCTTTGGCGATTTTGTCGAAGATGTGACCAGCCCTGCCCCCACCGAGGAAGTGGCGACACATCTGCTGCATGAACAGCTCGAAAAAGCGTTGGGGCGGCTGCCCGTTCGTGAAGCGCAAATCTTGAAGCTGCGTTATGGTCTTGAAGATGGGCGTGTTTACACCCTCGAAGAAGTCGGGCAGACAATCGGTGTCACACGTGAACGTGTACGCCAGTTAGAAGCGCAAGCCTTGAACCGTCTGCGTCAGTCGTCGGCACACGTTATCCTGAGGGACTATCTGTACGAGGAGTAGGCTGTGCCTGCGAAAAGTTCTCGTGGCCCGTGGTTATGGCCGCTGCTGCTGACTGCCTTTGGCATCGTACTACTACTGAACAACTTCCTGCTCTTGGGTGACTTCAACGCCACCAGTCTTTGGCCGCTGGCGCTGGTCATCCTTGGGGCGGTCATCCTCTTGCGCGGCGACTTACTGGCGGGTGGTGATGGGCGCACCTTCGGCATCACACGCGGCAGTGTTGAGTCAGCCACGCTCGAAATTAGCGCGGGTGAAGTCGATGTTCAAATGCGCGCACTGCAACAAGAAGGGCGTTTGATCGCCGGTCAATACGCCCTTTCTGCCCGCCCGGTCATGCGCGTCAGCGATACGCATACCCATCTTGTTATGAACCGTGCCGCGACACCGTGGTACTCCCTGAGCAGTTGGGAAATGGGACTCGCCCGCGACTTACCGTGGCAGGTATTCGTCAGCACCAGCTTAGGCCAAGTCAACCTTGACCTCGCGGATGTCATCACGAGTGAGGCCATCATCGCCACCGGTATCGGCGATATTCGCATCATCGCCCCTCACGAAGCACTTGGGAACCTTCAAATCACCTCAACCTTAGGCAACATTCACCTCATCACACCCCTCGGTTATTACTGCCGCATTCAGGTGAAGCAAGGGCGGTTCATGGGCATTCATGCCGACGAAAACCGCTATACGCAGTCCGAACCCAACATTTTCACTTCACTCGACGCTGCCGAGAATGCGCCGCTGGTCGAAATTTCGGTGACAGGCACATTCGGCGATCTTTACCTGACCTAAAGTTAAACCCACGATGTCAAACTCTCTGAGCTTCCTCATTCGGGACGGTTTGGAAAGCGATATTTCCGCTTGTCTCTTACTTGACCACCACTATGAAACCGATCTCGTTTGGCAAATGACGGTGGATGAGAAACCCGGACAGTGGCATATCGGCTTCCAGAAGCAGCAGTTACCACGCACGCTGGAAACCAGTTACCAACCAGACCGGAACAAACTACTGCTCTCGCTGCCAGACGATCAATGCTTCCTCGTCGCCGCCACCCGTGACTCCAACGAGTTAATGGCCTACCTCGCCATGCAGCGTGACCCGGTGAATGGGATTGCCCAAATTCACGATTTAGTCGTCTCGATGCCCTATCGCCGTCAGCGCATCGGCACACGCTTGCTCGGCATCGCGAGGCAGTGGGCGAAAGAACACGGCCTGCATACGCTCATGTTCGAAGCCGCAACCCAAAATTACCCCGGCATCGTGTTTGCCCAGCAAAGTGGTTTCAAATTCTGTGGATATAATGACCATTACTTTCCCAATCAGGACATTGCGGTATTCTTTAGCCAAGCCTTGTCCTAGTTGTAGGAATAGACAATGGACACTGTGTTTAAAACACTGCTGAACTCTGTAAACGAAACACTGACCACGGCGATTGTTGTCCTAAGCGCATCCATGCTGCTCTACAACCTCAGCCGCAACTTGCGTAATCGGGTCGCGCGAACATCCGGTATTGTGCTGCTCTGCGTAACCATCGTTTCGATGTGCGATGTATTGATCTCGCTGGGGCCAAACCGCGACACGCTGGAAAATATCATTCGTTCACAGTGGATCGGCATCGCGTTTATCCCTGCCGCGACCTTTCATCTCTCGGATGCGCTGCTTGCGTCAACCGGCCTGCCCTCACGTGGTCGGAGGCGGCGTGTCACGCGCTTCTTGTATTTTATCGGTGTGTTGTTCATCATCGCGGCTGCCTTTAGCGATCTGATCATTAAGCCCTCGATTCGCGGGACGGAACTCGTCAACATCACCGGCGGCACCTTATTCTGGGTATACGTCGCCTACTTTTTAGCCGCAGTCGGTACGGCGTACATCAACGTCCAGCGGGCGAAACAGCGCTGCCTAACTCGTGATACACGGCGGCGAATGGGTTACTTACAGTATGCCATGTTGACCCCCGCGCTAGGTGTCTTTCCCTACTCCGTCCTAGCGGGCATCAGCGAAACCGGTTCCGTCGGCATGTTAATCATGGTCAACATCGCCAACGCCGCCTTAATTATGATGCTGCTGTTCCTGTCTTATCCTCTATCCTTCTTCGGCAGTATGCAGCCCGACCGCGTGGTCAAAACCGACTTACTGCGCTTCATGCTGCGCGGCCCCGCAACCGGTTTGCTCGCGCTCGCCGTAATCTTGTTTGTCTCCCCCGCGACCCGCATTGTGGGCTTGCCGAGTGATAGCTTCATCCAGTTCGCGGTCGTCGGGGTCGTGCTGCTCTGGCAGTGGTCGGTTGCCTTGCTGCTGCCGCTGCTGGAAAAGCGCCTCATTTTCTCTGACGAAGATGACGACCAGCTCGAAAAGTTGCAGACGATGAGCGAACGTTTACTCACCCGTTCCGATCTGTTGCAACTCTTGGACGCAATTCTTTCAGCCACCTGCGACTATCTTCAGGTCAACGCCGCCTTCGTGGCCGCCATTACCCCCACCGAAGTTGAAACGGTTGCCATCATTGGTTCAACCGCGCCCAAAGCCAGTTGGCTGGATGAAGAAGCCGGCTCACTCCGCGCCAAGCTGAGTGAAAGCACCTTTGATGCCGCGCAACCGCTGCAAGTCTGGCACCAGTATTGGATTGTGCCGCTGTGGAGCAAACGCAGCACCGATGAGCTTGGCAGTGCGATACTCATCGGCGTGCTGGGCATTCAATCCCGCGCCAACGAGATCAACTTGACCGAAGAAGAATGGAGCGTCTTCCGCAAGGAGATCAAACGCACCGCCGAAACCCTTGAGGACTTGCGCCTCCAGTCCGAAATCTACGCCGCCCTCGAAGGCTTGCTGCCACAGATCAGCATCACCCGCTCCCGCGCCGCCGAAGTCGAATTCAAACCGGGGCGGCAGGCGGATGTCGAAGCCGATACCGATTCGATTGACAAAGAACAGTTCAACGAGCAGGTCAAGGCAGCCCTCAAACATTATTGGGGCGGCCCCGGCCTTACCAGCAGCGGCCTACAAGATCTCAAAATTGTCCGCAACGCCATGCGCGAAAATGGTGACAATCCCGCGCGCGCGCTGCGGAGTGTGATCCAAAAAGCCATTGAACACCAGCGTCCACAGGGCGAACGCAAACTCCTCAGTCCCGAATGGATGGTTTACAACATCCTCGAACAGCGCTTTATCGAACGCCTTAAGGTTCGCGATACTGCCAATCGCCTCGCCCTCAGCGAGCCAGATTTTTACCGCAAGCAGAAGGTTGCCATTAGCGCCATTGCCAATACCCTGCTCGAAATGGAGCAGAACCGAAATGACGATCTTAACCAGCCTGAAACCTCGAAATAAACTTTGCAAGACATCTGATCCCGAAATATAATGGCTGTTGGGAAGTGAGTCGGAATCACGAATAAACATAATGTTTCTACACTATGGTTAAAAGCAGCCATCGTGTATTTTTTATTGTTAAGGAATTAGGATGTCTTCAAATATTCAACGTCAGGATCAGTCACCGCCGCCGATGGACGAGGGGTATTGGTCAGCGCTCTTGCAGGAGGGTGAATTTTCGGCTTCCGTCACCGAACAAGAGGTTCTTGAGGAACAAGTATCAGACCAAGCGATACCCAATCCGGCGATAATCTCCGAAAACCGGACGGCAACGACCGATGCCGACTGGAAAGAAATCGAACAGATCATGCAGTATGACGAAGTTGTTGAACTACATGTGATCGGTTACAACCGCGGCGGCTTACTCGTTGAATGGCGCTCGCTGCATGGTTTCGTACCTGCCAGCCAGCTCACCAGTTTTCCGGCAACCGCCAACAGCACCCTCCGCCGTAACGCGCTGGTGGATATGGTCGGCAGCAAACTCAAACTGCGTGTGATCGAACTCAACCCTGAACAAAACCGTCTCATCTTATCCGAACGCGCCGCACAGGTAGAAGCCGGTGAACGCGCGGGCATTTTACAGCGCCTCCAACGGGGCGATAGTGTCATTGGAACCATCACCAACCTGTGCGATTTTGGTGCGTTTGTGGATTTGGGCGGCCTCGAAGGGCTGATCCACATTAGCGAACTGAGTTGGGGGCGCGTCGGACACCCGAATGACATTTTACAGCGTGGGCAAGAGGTGCGTGTCCACGTACTCGAAATCGAGCGCGACGCGGGCAGAATAGCCCTTAGCCTCAAGCGCCTGCATCCTGATCCGTGGGCAACCGTTAACGACCGCTACCAGATCGGGCAAACGGTCGTTGGAACCATCACCAACGTGGTGGATTTCGGCGCGTTCGCCTGTATCGAAGAAGGTCTCGAAGGCTTAATCCATGTGTCCGAGTTGGCCGAGGGGCATTTCTTGCACCCGCGCAACGTGGTCAGCGAAGGGCAGCAGGTCAATGCGAAAGTCCTCAGCATCGACAGCCGCGCCCGCCGTTTAGGGCTAAGTCTGCGCCTCAGTTCGTGACCATTACCTGTACTCAAGATGAGAAGGTCAGGCATGTTACCTGACCTTTTTAATTTGGCTATCAATAGGCGCAGCAGCAAAAGACGACTATAATGAAAGGGTTACTTTTTACTGGTAAAGGATGAGGTTTCAGGCATCAGTGGCACAACAGAAACCAACTACGACGAAACCGGCTGCAACCAGCCGCACGAATAAACCCACCACACCCGCCCCTGCCCCCCGAAAACCGATTGAACGCTACACTGTGAAGCAGGAATTTTGGGAATCGGTGCTCAACAGTCTGCCGCCGTGGGGTGATGAAATTGCGGCGATTGTTCTGATTGTCTTTGGCATCGTATCTTTTCTCTCGCTGGTGAATGTCTCGGCGGATGCCACCCTTTCGACAGCGTGGGCGAACGCTTTACGCTCACTGTTTGGCTACGGCAGCGTCATCGTGTCGGGCGGCATCCTTGCCCTCGGCATTGTCTTGCTGCTGCCTAAAATGGGGGTGGTCATCAAGCTCGGCACACGCCGCATTCTCGCCATCGAATTATCGTTCCTCGCCGCGCTCGCCCTACTCCATTTGCTCAACGGTGATACTGAGCTGCGGGCGTTGGCACGCGCGGGCGAAGGTGGCGGCTATGTCGGTTGGGTTCTCAGTTACATTATTAGCGGTCTCATCGGCAACGTACCGGCCATCATCTTTTATGTGATTATTTTGATCATCAGCGTCGGCGTGGTCTTCGGCCTCCGCGTATCCAATCTGAAAACATGGTTACAGAATACCAGCCAAAAATTAGGCGTTAACGGGCAGACACTCCAAACCGAAGCCAACGCCGTCCTCGAAAAGCGTGCCAACCGCCCCCAAACACCCGCCGCCTTGAATTTAACACCGCCTACCGTTGGCTTGCCGACCGACGCGGCTAGCAGCAAACGCGCCACTCAAAATGTCCTGCGTATCCGCCCTGATTTGGAACACCTGCCGCCATCCATGCGCCCCGGTGCTGCCCCTGCCGCCAAAGAAAGTCTTTCGCAGGAACTGGGCCTGAGCGAACCGAGTTTGCTCACACTGGATAACCTCAAAGCCAACTTTAACGCCATCGGTACGGTGAAAGGCAAGAAGGGCAAAGAAGGCTATCAAATCGTCGAGCGACCGGATGGACGCATCAAACGCTTCTTTAGTGTATCGGACATGAAAGAAGTCAAAAAGCCGATGAAGCGCGATCCGAACCTCCCGCCGCTCGAAATGCTCCGCGACATCGAACTTACCGTACCCAGCGAGCAAGAGATCAATAACAACGTCGTCTTGATCGAAAACACGCTGCTCGAATTCGAAATTGATGTCGATGTGGTCGATGTCAAAGTGGGGCCAACCGTCACCCAATTCGCCGTTCAACCCTTCCGCGAAACCAACAGCGAGGGTGAAACCGTCGTCCAGCGCACCCGCATCAATAAAATCGCGGCACTGGCGAGTGACCTTGCGCTCGGTCTGTCGGCAAAACGCCTGCGCCTCGAAACGCCTGTACCCGGTCAAACCTATGTCGGCATCGAAGTGCCAAACCGTAACCCCAGCGTCGTGGCACTGCGTTCGGTGATCGAGAGCAAAATGATGCAGGATCAAATGGTGAAAGCCAAGTCGCCGTTATTTATCCCCCTCGGACGCGACGTTTCCGGCGCACCGCTTGGGGTTGATCTCGCCGCTATGCCCCACCTGCTCATCGCGGGGACAACCGGTTCCGGCAAGTCGGTCTGCTTGGCCGCGCTGGCAACCGCGTTGGTGTTGAACAACACGCCAGATAACGTCAAGCTCGTCATGATGGACCCCAAAATGGTGGAACTCAACCGCTTCAACGGCGTTCCGCATCTGTTGGGGCCGGTCGAAACCGACCAAGAACGCATTATCGAGGTCTTGCAGTGGTGTACGCGCGAAATGGATCGTCGCTATAAGCTGCTGGAAGAATATGCCGTTCGTAACATCGACTCCTTCAACGCCCGTTTGGGTCGCCGCCAAAAAGATGAATATATGCCCTACATCGTCATCCTCATTGACGAAATCGGTGATCTTATGCTCTCACGCCCCGATGAAACCGAGCGCACCATCACCCGTTTGGCACAAAAAGCCCGTGCTGCGGGTATGCACATGGTCATCGCCACCCAGCGCCCCAGCGTCGATGTCATCACCGGCTTGATTAAAGCCAACTTCCCATCGCGCATCTCGTTTGCGGTGGCCTCCGGTACCGATTCGCGCGTCATTCTGGATACCGTCGGCGCGGAAAACTTGTTGGGACGCGGCGACATGCTGTATCTCGCCTCGGATGCGGCAGGGCCGAAGCGTATTCAAGGCTGCTTTGTCTCGGATGATGAAGTGCGAATGGTGGTTGACCACTGGAAGAATTGGAGTGCCGAACAAATCGCGAAAGGCAAGCTCGAAGACGTGGGCAGCGGCCCGTGGGAAAAAGGCATGACGCGCCGTGAAGTGCTTGCCGAAACCGACCCCATGCTTGAACAGGCGATTGAACTCGTCATCGGCGAAGGTGAAGCATCCGCGTCACTCATTCAACGTAAGCTCGGTTTGGGCTATCCGCGTGCCGCACGTATTGTCGATTTGATGGCGGAACTGGGTATCATTGGCGAAGCCGAAGCCGGCGCACGGTCACGCAAGGTGCTGATTAAGAAGGGTGAAGACCCCTTCAAGGCCGAACTCGAAAAACGCGCCAAACGCCGGAGTTAATGGGCTTAACGTATTACGTTTTGAAGTGAGATTATGGCAACACAACCGGAACCCCACCAGCGCAATATTCCGTCCCTAAACGCGCTCATTCGCAGCGTAGTGGAAGTTGAAACGCTGGATTATCCATTCAAAGTGGCTGGTTATGTGACGCGCTTCTACAAATCCAATCCGGGTAATCTCTACTTCGATCTCACGGATGATGGATACACGATTAGCTGCATCATCAGAACCAAAAATGTGCCCGCCTTCCCGCTCGGTAACGGCATGGATATTGAAGTCTATGGCACCGTAAAAGTTTACGAACCAAAGGCTCAAATCCAAATTGATGTCACACAGGTTCGGGTTCTCGAAAGTCAATCCAAAACGGTTGATAAAACCCTGCTCGAACAACTGACCGCAAAAGGACTTTGGCCGCGCAGCAAAAAACCCATGCCGCCGATGATTTCCAAAATCGGTTTGGTGACGAGCAAACAAAGTGATGCCCTGCACGACTTTGAAGACACCTACCGTACCGAAGGCGGCACGGCTGCGGTTCGCCTTAGTGATGTACGCCTAACCGGAGAACAAGCCCCTCAAATAATCGCAAACGCCATTACACGCTTCAGCCATAGTCGTGAGGTCGATGTCATTGTCTTAACACGCGGCGGTGGTCGATCAGCCGAACTCGCAACATTCGATAGTCTGTTAATAGCGGAAGCCATTTGCCGGTCAAACATTCCGGTAGTCACAGGCATCGGTCATCAACGGGATAGAACCTTAGCCGATGAAGTCGCCGATTATATGGCGATCACCCCAACGGCTGTAGCCACGTACCTAGCACGTATCAAGCCACCCGTACAGCAGCAGCCCGTCAGCCCCCAACAAACAAAAAGACAGCCAAACTATATGGCTGCCTTAATCTTCATCCTCGCACTAGTTATTATCGCTCTACTCTTGGTCAATCGCTGAGACAATCGCCAATTATTGAAAGTTTGTATATTCAAACCATCACCGGAGAACTTTTGTGCTATAATGTCTTTTGTAGTTCTCTATGGTAACACCATACTAAACGGTGGAAACAGAATTGATTACTTTCTCATCACAAATATGAACCTTTGCGGCCTTTAAAGCCACTCCCTGTATTCGGGGAGGGCTGACGGTGGAGTGAGCCTGCGAACGTACCGTCTTGGGGTGGGGTCGAATTTACCCTCCACCGCTTAGTGTGGTGTTACCGTCTCGGTATTCTCTTGACGACTTGGCGGTTCAAATGAATTCCTCTGTGTCTAGGTGGTGAAAATTGTCTCCGTATTTTCTTGGCGTTCTTGGCGACTTGGCGGTTAATATGTATTTATATTTCTCGGTATTTTCTCTGCGTCTCTGCGGTTAAATCTGCTTTGCACCTTCGGCGAAATGCTCCCTCACAATCGCTATGCAACTGCGAAATTTGCACAGCGGTGGATACACGGGAGCAATCCGCCGAAAAGTATCATTTCAGCGCTGCGCTCCCTCACTGCCGCCGACATAAAATGTCAATTCAGCCGATTCACGGGAGCTTCCCGCCTGCCATTTCGGCGGAATAAATGAGAAATATGCGAATTTTGCGAATCAATTTCGCAGTTGGGATGACTACAGCAAATACTGCTGGTTAAACGGCTCGATCAATGAAGGCGAGTCATTCGACACCTTATTCACCGCCTTCGACACCGCGTAAGCCTGCAAACCATCGGGATCGTACGCCTTCATCAGTCCCTGTAAAACCGGCAGCGGTTCTTCATCCGGCGACAGCCACAGATCGTAATCTTCCTTATGCAGGATAACTGGCATCCGGTGATGATACTGCTGCATAAATTCGTTCGCTTCAGTCGTCAAAATCGTGCAAGTGCGGAGTTCGCCACCGTCGGGGTCATGCCAGATTTCCCACAAACCAGCCATCCCGTATAACTCGTTGTTGGGGCGGTGAACAAACATCGGGGTCTTCTTATCGGGACCATTTTCCTGCCATTCGTAGAAGCCATCCGTCGGGATGATGCAGCGCCGGCGACGGAACGCAGCCCGGAAAGCCGGTTTCTCGGCAGCACTTTCCGACCGTGCATTAATCATCTTCGCGGCCATCGTCATATCTTTAGCCCACGAGGGAATAAGCCCCCATTTGTGGTAGGTCGCTTCTTTGGGGTTTTCGTTGGTAATTACCATCACGGGCTGGGTTGGCGCAATGTTGTATCGGGGTTGCATTTGCGCTGGGGCGGCAGTCAGGTTAAAGGATTGCTGGACAACCTGCGGGTTCGCGGCGAGAACAAAACGGCCACACATAGGCACTCCCTATCACTCGTCCGATATGGGTAGTTATTATATAGAAAATTTGTTTCGGCATCAATTCGCAATTTAAGGAGGTTAATCAACTGCCGCTAACGTTTATTTTTTCTTCGGCTGCGAACGTCCCATTTCGCTCACTTGACGCAGCAGCGCCAGTAATGCCAGCCCTACCCCGATGATCTCACCGGTTGAAATCGGGTTACGTTGGAGTCCATTCTGGCGGACATCATCTTCAACCGCACGGGAATAGAAGTAAGCCGCAATGAGTCCGAAGAAGCCGCCAACCAGCCCACCGGTAATCAAACGCTGAGGACGAGAATCCGCTTCATTATTCGGTAACAAATTACTCATGGTGATTCGCTTTCGTGTCTTTATCCGGCATATCAAATAGGTTGAAAAGGCGATCTAGGAACGCGAAACGTGAAGCGGCATTAATCGTCGCGGCGTTAACAGTCTCAGCCGCTTTCGTCGTTTGATCCGCCACTTTTTGGGTCATCTCGTTCAATTGTTGGAGTGGACGTTCAGCCAATCGATTCGCTCGTCCCATCAGCGCCACCGCCACGATCAGCAGTATACAAACAGCGGTCGTACACAGCAGCGCGGGACACAAGACCATCACCATCATCATCCAGTCCGCAAGAATGCTCACTTGGGGCTGCCGGGGCAGCAAAAAGATGACGACAACACCAAGCAGGACTATGAAGACAGTCACTGCCAACGGTACAATCATATACATTACAGTTTCACGCCGATGTTGACGTAAGTGTTCCTGTTGAGCAGGTGACGTGGACATACTTTCTCCAGTTTGAGTCATGTTCCGATTGTAGCTGTCTCGCACACAAATCTCAACATCCATCAGGATAGTTCATGGACGACAACCTTCCTATCAAGCAGCGCCTTTATATCCGTTTTGGCAAGCACGATGCATTGATCTATACCAGCAACCTCGATGTCGCCAAAACATGGGAACGAGTTTTGCGCCGTGCAAATCTTCCTATTTTGTACTCGCAAGGCTTCAATACCCGCCCTCGAATTGCTCTTGCATCTGCTCTACCCCTCGGCATTTCGAGCGACTGCGAAATCCTTGATGTATCCATGAGAGAACCCATCGCCATTGAGGGTTTAGCCGAGCGTATTCAAGCCACCAGCCCCAGCGGTCTGCGTATCTATGATATATACGAAGTTCCGCCCCGAAGTGCTTCACTTACCCCGCGTGTTCGCAGCAGTGAGTACCGTATTCACTTCGAAGATCCTATCGACCGCGCTGATTTACAGACGAGAATTGATAAACTGCTGGGTTCAGATACCCTGAACAAACAAAAAGAGGTCAAAGGTAAGGCAGTAGACGTGAATGTCCGGTCGCTGGTGTATGATGTGCATATTGACGAGCAAGGCGATTTGATCGCGCATCTCGCTGTTGGCGACCGGGGTAATGTGCGCCCACAAGAAATCTTAACCGAAATAGGTCTCGGCGATGCGGTTGTGAGTATCCATCGCTTTCAACTGCATATTGACCCTGAATAACCGCGTAATTACAGAAAGATCATAACGATGAACGCAAACGTACACCTATCCCCCGAAGTACAAGCAGCCTTAGCTGAAAATAGGCCCGTGGTCGCCCTTGAATCCACGCTGATTACGCACGGTCTCCCCTACCCGACCAATGTGGAAACCGCGCTGGCGATGGAAGCCGCCGTTCGTAAAAGCGGCGCTGTACCCGCCACCATCGCCATATTGCGCGGCGCAATCACCGTCGGTATTTCGCCGGAAGAAGTCGAACGCTTAGGTTCGCTGCCTCACTCCAGCGTCCGCAAATGCAGCCGACGCGATTTACCGATTGCGGTCGGCTTGGGCGAAGATGCCGCGACAACGGTCGCCGGAACCATGATCGTCGCTCATATGGCGGGCATCCGCGTATTTGCAACTGGCGGTATCGGTGGTGTGCATCGCGGCGCACCCCATGATGTGTCGGCTGATTTGATCGAGCTGGGGCGTACACCCGTCGCAGTCGTCAGTTCTGGTGCAAAGTCCATTTTGGATTTGCCCCTGACATTGGAAGTCTTAGAGACACAGGGCGTACCCGTTTTAGGGTTTGAAACCGACACTCTTCCCGCCTTCTATACCCGCAGCAGCGGCCTGCCGATTGATGTGCGCGTGAATTCACCGGAAGAAGCCGCGCGAATTATCAAGGCTGCCCAGCAAATCGAGGCCAAACACGGCATTCTGATCGCCGTCCCGGTTCCAGAAGCCGATGCCCTTCCCAACGACATTGGCGAAAAAGCGATCCTGCAAGCAACAGAGGAAGCCGCCGCACAGGGCATCCACGGGAAAGCCGTTACACCGTTTGTCCTCGGTCGCGTATCCGAACTCACTGAAGGCGAATCAAGGCGAGCGAACGTAGCCCTGCTTGTGAACAACGCACGGATGGGCGGCATCATCGCGTCAGCACTCAGCCAACTCCAGTAGTGCTTATGAGTGGCGATACACCGAAACTGGTGGGCATCGGTTCAGTATTCATTGACGACATCGTAAAACCAACGGGTCAAACCTACATGGGGCGCATGGGCGGCGGTGTCGTTCATGCCCTCATGGGAGCGGCCATTTGGGATGAGCGACCCGGTATCGTCGCGACCGTTGGTGAAGGGCTGCCCGTTGAATCGGCTGCTATCCTCAACCGCTATCTAGACACACGCGGATTGGTATGTTTACCCATTCCGCAGATGCGGGCGTGGCAGTTGTTTGAGGAAGACGGCACACGGCGCGAACTCTATCGTGTCAAAGAAACCCTACCCTTCACACGCGGCGCACAACCCGAACACTTCCCGCCTGTGTACGCGCAGAGTCAAGGCTGCTATCTGTTGCAAGGTGTAGCCGAGATGCGGACATGGCGCAGCGTACTCAAAGGCTTGGTGCTTTGGGAGCCGCTCCAGCAAATTATGATTCCTGAAAATGCACAGGCGGTTCGGGGGTTATTGAGCGAGTGCCGAATTGATATTCTCTCGCCCAATCTCATTGAAGCACAAGCGATTTACGGGGATTTAATACCCGACGAACTCGTTACGGCGATGTTAGCGGATGGCGCTCAAATAGTGGCTTTGCGGATGGGCGAGGCAGGTTCAATCGTGGCAGACCAAACGGGTCAGCGCGTCCATATTGGCACGGTCAAAGCCACCAATATCGTTGACCAAACCGGTGCAGGAAATACCTACTGTGGCGGGCTGTTGGCAGGTCTAGTTCAATCCAAGCCGCTTCACGAGGCAGCAATAATGGGTGCTGTCTCAGCCTCTTTTTGCTTAGAGCAAATTGGAATCGCGGAACCCCAATATGTCTCTCACGACGAACGCAATTTACGCTGCCAACAACTGCGACAAACCAGCATTACTTCCCGCTAACAGCAGGTTCTTGACTTTTGGATTTGCCCGTTTGGGTATGCCGCGTAACGATATGCAAGGTCAGTTGTTCCATGCTGCCAAACCGCCGTTGGCAGTAGGGGCAAGCACAGATGGAAGACGAGTTGCTTATTGAGTTTGATGTCGATGTGTTTTTGAGGGTAGTCAAGTTAAAACTCAATTCTAAAAGTTGACCATAAAACTCATTATAGGTCGAACATTAAAAACGTAAACGTAAGGCTGGATCAGACAACAGTGAAGCTCGCGCAGATAGGACGATTATCCTATTCAAACGAAACGGCATCATGAGCCACATAGCCTAATTTCAGACAGTACTTCTAACTTTCTTAAAAATCAGCGCTGTAAAAACAATTTCCAATGAATCTAATATTTATCAGCACACCCTTAGTCGAGAGCAACCCGCCATATATCAAGTCCGGTGTCACAGCCAATGACCAGTGTGGTATCGTCAACGCTCAGGCGCACCATATCCGGTTGGCGGTTGCACGAACGGTATTCACCCAACTCTATGCGCTCGCCTGTTGACACATCCCACGCCACAACAATAGACTTTAAATCTACATTAACACCAATGATGACACTAGCCGAGGAATTTAGCAAGAGATAGGGGATATAACTTCCATTTAATGGTGCTATAACCTTATCAATGCCGGTTTCAAAATCGAGCAGGTGAATAGCCTCTGACTCACTATCGCGCCACGCAAAATAGCGTCCGTCCGGTGTAATCTGCCCGACTCCCGGCATCCCATCAAGCTGTGCGGTGGCGGTGACTTCACCGGTTTCCAAATTCCAACGCTTAACAAAGAACTCTTGGGTGGCGGTAATGGCATACGGCAGCCGCATCCGCCCGATACGGAAGAACGCATCCGGGTCGTTTTCCGGCCCCGACTCCAACTCCCGGTATTCTGAGGGGGCTAATTCAGCATTCGTGCGTAAGTTGTCGGATGCTTCGGGGAGCAGTTCGCGAACAAAACGGGTACGGAGGTAATCCGCAGGTGACACTTCCAGCCATGTATTACCGGTGTCCCAAATACGAAGTGGAACGTCCGCTGTCGAGAAGTGAAAGTATTCCAACTCGTGCGTTTCATAATTCCGGTAGGCGACATAATACGACGTACCATCCATATGAACCGAGACGACTTCCGGTGAATCTTTACGGAAGGCAATGTCTTGAACAGTACTCAGTAAATCATCTCCACCAGTAATACCATAGTTGTCGATCAGGTTTCCTGTGTCATCCCAAACCACAACATCTCCCGCGCGGTTCATGGCAGCGATATGCTTGCCTTGTGCATCAACGGCGAACCAACCATTTTCGACTACACCCGCCCCGGCAGTTTCATCAGCAAAGTTAATCTGTTGAACCGACTGAAGGTGTTCTACATTTTCAGCAGTAATGGCTTCAAGGTCAGCCTGAGCGGAAACGGTAACGACCAATGGAAACAGGGTTAAAAGCAGGACAATCAACTTTCGCATGTTCGAACCATTCCTATCTTCGGCTATTGTTCGCTATAATGCACAGGTCAACTGTGATGAGGCGAAACGGTATGCAACCCAAAACGATTGAACAACAGCTTAAGCGTATTCTACTCAAAGTCACCAAACCCGGACGATATGTTGGTGGTGAATTTAACAGCATTGTGAAGGATTGGGATAGTACCGATTTTAAAGTGGCACTGGCATTCCCCGATATTTATGACCTCGGCATGTCCAACTTGGGCATCATGATCCTGTATGAACAGATCAATAACCAGCCGGATATGCTGGCGGAACGGGTGTTTAGCGTCTGGGACGACATGGAACAACTCATGCGTGCCGAGGGTATTCCCCTTTACTCACTGGAAAACAAGCGCTCGATCCGCGAATTCGACCTGCTCGGCATCAGCCTACCCTATGAACAGCTCTTTACGAACGTGCTGAATATGCTCGATTTAGCGGGAATGCCGGTACGCAGCCAAGACCGCGACGAAAGCTATCCGCTTGTGATCGCGGGTGGGCATTCCTGCTATAACCCTGAACCAATGGCTGATTTCGTCGACGCATTTGTGATTGGTGAGGGTGAGGAAATCATTGTCGAGGTAGCCCGCACCCTGCAAGCGATGCGGGGTGAAAGCCGCCTCAATCAACTGCGAGCGATTGCACATATACAGGGCATGTATGTGCCGCGCTTCTATGATGTGACTTACGACGAAAGCGGCGTGGTGATTGGTGCGACCCCGAATGTGCCGGAAGCACCCAAGCGCGTCCTCAAACGGATTGTGCCGACACTCCCCAAGCCCTTCACGAAGTTCCTGATCCCCAACATTGACACGGTGCATAACCGTGCGCCGATTGAGATCATGCGCGGCTGTACGCGCGGCTGTCGCTTCTGCCACGCGGGGATGATTACCCGACCCGTACGCGAACGCACTGTAGACGAGGTGATGGCGGCTATTCAGGAAATCATCACCAGCACGGGTTTTGAGGAAATCAGTCTCCTCAGCTTGTCGTCATCCGATTATGTTTACGTACATGAACTAGCCGATGCTGTCCATGAAAAATATGCCGAGTCTGGTTTGAGCCTGAGCCTACCGAGTTTACGTATCGAAAGCACCAGTGCCGACCTGCTCGATAAGCTGGGGGATACACGGCGCAGCGGCTTCACGTTTGCGCCGGAGGCCGCGACAGAGAAGATGCGCGACATCATCAACAAATTCGTACCCGATGAGCAGGTGTTGGAAGCCGCTCGTGCGGTTTACTCGCGCGGTTGGCGCACGATTAAGCTATATTTCATGATCGGACATCCCGAAGAAACACTGGACGATGTACAAGCGATTGCCAACCTGTGCAAAGCTGTACTGCGTGAAGGTCAAAAGATCATGGGGAGCAAGGCGAACGTCAACGTAGGGATCAGCACTTTCATCCCGAAGCCGCACACACCATTCCAATGGGTTCCACAGGATAACCACGACCAAGTGCGCCAAAAGCTGAACTTGCTTGGTCACCAGTTGAAGGGGCATGGTTTGCACCTGCGCTACAACAGCATCGACGACAGCCAGTTCGAGGGCATCATGTCGCGGGCTGACCGCCGTATGGGGCGCGTCATCCAACGGGCGTGGGAGGCAGGATGCAAGTTTGATGCGTGGCAGGAATTCCACCATCACGAACGCTGGCTGCAAGCGATGACTGACGAGGGACTTACACCGGAATTCTATACCCACCGTGAACGGGGACTCGATGAAGTGTTCCCGTGGGATCATATCGACGCGGCTGTCCACAAGAAGTTCTTGAAGGACGATTACCTGATGAGCATCAAGGGCGAAACGCGGGTGGACTGCCGGGATAAGTGCTTCGCCTGTGGTATCCTGCCCAAGTTCAAGGAAGAACGCTCACAAACCGAGCCGATGGCGTGGGAATGCCCGCCTGTGAAACCAATTGGCGAGCGCAAACGCGGCGGAGACGACCGCGTACCGAATGTGGCGCTCATCAACTAACGTCTATTTTCGACGAGTAAGGGCGTATTTTAGAATGCGCCCTTTCAGGATGTCTCCTTTTGCCTACACCCTGTAACCCTGATCAACAAACCTGTTATAATCCCGCCCACTTCGGAAAGGTGAGGATTTCATGCGAATTCGCGTAGAAGGCCGCAAACCCTTAAATGGCAGCTACCGCCCTGCGGGTAACACCAACGCGGCGATGGCTCTGCTAGCGGCAGCCCTTATGACCGATAAACCGGTGACGCTCCATAACGTGCCTAAAACAACCAATATGCAGGCGATGTTAGCGGTGGCCGAAAAGATTGGCGCACACCTAACATGGACGGACGAGCAAACACTGGTCATCCAAGCCGAACAAATTACACGGCGGGCACTGACGCTGGCGGAAACCGGTGGATTAGTCGGTATGATGCTGTTCCTGCCCCCAATATTGACACGCCGGCAGCACATTCGCGTCGAGATCGACTTCCCACTCAACCGCATCCGTACACACCTTGAAGCCCTCAATGACCTCGGCATTCAGGTAGTGACAACACCCGGCGCACTGGAGTGCAAAGCCGCAACGTGGGAGAAACGTGAGATTATCCTTTCGCAAACAAGTGTCACAGCCACCGGCATGGTCATGATGCTGGCGACACGCCTCGGCAAAGAAACCATTATCCACAACGCGGCCTGTGAACCGCATGTTGAGGAACTGGCCGACCTGCTGTGCGAAATGGGCGCACATATCGAAGGCATCGGCTCGAATGTACTGCGGATTATTGCACCGCCCGAACTCACAGGCGGCGAGGCGACCATCGGCATCGACCATATCGAGGCGGCGAGTGTGGCGGCTATCGCGGCGTTGAGCGGAGGGCGGGTGCAAGTGGACGGCACGCACCGCCAAGACATGCAAATGATCGCTAAAACGTACCGACAGCTTGGCATCCAGCTTGAGGTGGACGAGCAGTTTATGTACGTCCCCAAACACGAAAATTTTACGCTTTCCAGCCGAGAGGAAGATGTTGACCTCTCGGTTGAAACCTCACCGTGGCCCGCCTACCCTTCTGACCTGAGCGCGATTGCCACGCTGATCGCGACACAGGCACGTGGTACCGTCCTCATTCACGAAAAACTGTTTAATAACCGTCTGTTATTTGTGGATAAGCTCAAAGCGATGGGCGCTCAAATCGTGCTCTGTGACCCGCATCGGGCGATTGTCGTCGGCCCTACCCCGCTCCATGCCATTTATATGGATACGCCGGATGTTCGAGCGGGCTTGGGAATGCTGGGCGCGGCGCTGGTGGCCGAGGGCGAATCGGTGATTGATAACGCGCAGGTGATCGAGCGGACGTTTGCAGGCGTGCTGACCAAGTTGCAAGCGCTGGGGGCGCAGATTAGGATTGAAGCGTGAATAGACAGTTGCAAGTTTTAAGTCTCAAGTTTCAAGAAAATGCAGAGGCGAAAACCAAACCATCGGTAACTGTCGGATACTCTACACTAGTTAATCCCCTTTCATACTCATGAGTCAAACGCCAGTCACATTCACGACGATACAGGGCATCCAAACGGCAGAGGTGGTACACGGTGAAGGCAAGCCGATTGTCATGCTTCACGGTTGGGGCGCAAACAGCGGCTTGATTACCCCTTTGGCAGAGAAGCTCGCATTGATGGGGTACAAGTGTTATGTACCCGATCTGCCGGGATTTGGGCAAACAGCAGCGCCAACCATAAGCTGGTCGGTACATGACTACGTAAAATGGGTCATCGCCTACCTCGACGCACACCAACTCGACAACGTGTATTTATTCGGGCACTCGCACGGTGGACGATTGGGGTTGATATTAGGCGCGGAACACAGCGACCGTATACTCAAAATGACTCTAGCCGACGCGGCAGGTGTGAAACCCAAGCCTTCGACTAACGGGCAGCTAAGATTAAGGGCTTATCGGTTCGCGCTCAACACCTTACAACGGGTCGGCATGAAACCCCAAGCCGAGCAACTACGTACATGGTACAGCGAGCGTTACGGATCAGCCGATTACAAGGCGGCTAAAGGTGTGATGCGAGAAACATTGGTGAAAGTCGTCAACGAAGACCTCCTTCCCTACGCGGCACGAGTGAAACGGTCGACCATCCTTTTTTGGGGGGATAAGGACGAGGATACGCCACTGTGGCAGGGACAGCTTCTTGAACAAACGATACCGGATGCAGGGTTGGTTGTTTGGGAGGGCGCAGGACACTACAGCTATCTTGAACGAGCAGCGGACACGGCTCGCGTGATGGATCATTTCTTTAAGTAGTAGGGGGAGTCATGCGAAACTTTATTCTGCGCGTCATTATTTATGCTATCGGCATCGCGCTGGTGGCGGAGCTTGTACCGGGGATCAATATCCCGAACGACACGATTACGACGCTGATTATCATCGGCGGGGTATTTGGCATCCTTAACGCCATCCTCAAACCGATTATCACCTTTCTCACCTGCCCGTTGGTTATCCTGTCACTCGGCTTGTTCGTGCTGGTTATCAACGGCCTGATGCTCCTGATTACGGCGAGTTTGATACCAGAGCGGCTCCAGATCGACGGTTTTTGGCCGGCGTTCTGGGGAGGCATCGTCATGAGCATCATTTCGATGATTTTGGAGCGGGTGTTGGGCGTAAACGACGACAACAGCGGTGGTGGAAAGCGCAAGCGTGACCAGAACGTCATTATTATCGACAGGCAGTAAAGCGGTAGGCTTATGGAATTTCTGATTATCGCCCTGATCTGGCTCATCGGTACTTGCTACCGAATTTACAAGCAAGCGCGTTTTTACCAGATCGAAGAATACATGAGCGGGCGCTATCTGCGGTGGTGCCTCGCCCAGCGCGAACGCTGGCTGCCCAAGCGCACTCTAATCGCGTGGGTAGGTGGTGTACTTCTCGGCGTGGTTATGAGCGAAGCGCCGGGTAACTTCATGCTGGTGCTGATCGGGTCAATCGCGGCGGTTGTGGGCGTGTGGCCGGCAAGCGAGGGCGAGGTTAAGAAAGGCTTCAAGGCGACCGCACGGGCGAAGCGCATGTTGGGTGCGGCCTTTGTGATGAGCGGTTTGGTGATGGCGATACTGCTGGTCATCGTTGGGCGTTTACCGTTACCTGATATTGGTGAAGTTTACCTCGTCGATTATTCGTTCGTTGGCCTCTGCATTTTCCTGAGCGCTCCCCTGTTTTTGATCGCGGGGAATTGGGCGATGCAGCCGGTAGAGGCTTACTTCCGGCGGCGCTTCGTCAATAAGGCGCGGCAGGTGCTGGCAGAGGTTAATCCGGTGGTGGTAGGCATCACAGGCAGCTACGGGAAAACAACCACCAAAAATTACCTCGCGCATATCCTCAGCGGACGGTATAAGACCTACCCGACACCCAAAAGCTATAACACGTTGATGGGCGTAACGCTGGCGATCAATAACGACATGGCGAACGACCACAGCATCGAGTATTTCATCTGCGAGATGGGGGCTTATATTCAGGGCGAAATCCAGCAAATCGCGGAGCTGACCCACCCGACAATTAGTATCGTGGTGGAGGTCGGGCCACAGCATTTAGAGCGCTTTGGAACGCTCGAAAATGTGGCGACAGCCAAGTACGAGATTATCAAGGCACTGCCCCCTGACGGCGTGGGCGTGTTCAACTGGGATAATCCACACGTCCGAGAGATGTACGAGCGCGGCTACCCGAAAACGCGGTTAGCAGTCAGCCGAGTGGTTGACCCCACGAATGTACCGACGAACGGGCCTCGTTTTATCGCGAGTGAGATCAGTGAGACGCTCAACGGCCTGAAGTTCACGGTAACGGATAACCAAACGGGCGAACACGAGCTATTTGATACCACGTTGCTCGGTGAACATAACGTGACGAACGTGCTGTTGGCAACAGCGGTAGCAGTTCATGAAGGCATGAAACTGCGCGATGTGGCGTTCCGCGTGCGGGCGCTTAAGCCAGCCGAGAGCCGACTGGTACGGCAGACGACGGCACAGGGTATCACGATCATCAACGATGCCTACAGCGCGAACCCGACAGGCGTGGTGAGCGCGTTGAAGGCGCTGGCACTCCACCAGAACGGACGGCGGCTCCTGATTACCCCCGGCATGGTGGAGCTTGGCCCATTACACGAAGCCGAGAACAAGAAGCTGGGCATCGAGGCGGCGAAGTATGCCAGCGATATTATCCTTGTGGGGGCGGCACAGACCGCACCGATCAAGGCCGGATTGGGTGAGGCGAACTTCCCAGCAGACCACCTGCAAACGGTGGAGAAGCTAGCCGAGGCGGTGGACTGGTATCAGACAAACCTGAAAGCGGGCGATACGGTGTTGTTCTTGAACGATCTACCGGAGACGTATAGTTCTTAAGTCGACAGTCTATAGTCAACAGGTGACAGTCAAAACCAAGTTGGCAATATTCTTCATTTTCGCCATTTTCACAGTGCAATTTTCAGCGAAATGGTGACGATTTGGCGGATGGCTCGGCTAGAACTGCTGCAATCTTGGCAAAAGGGCTGCCGCCGCTGTCGTTGCTGCAAAAATAGTTTTCAGTTGACAGTCAACAGTTGACAGTTGACAGTTCAAAGCATCAATACCATTCATTGGATTACTGCCGAACATTGGATACCTCAAATGTTTTAAATGTTGCAGTTGTTGTTACTGTTGCAGTTGCAACTCGGCTTTATTTGTCACAAATGTCGTCAGTGGCGTCAGTGGCAGAAATGTCAGGTGCAACCCTCACCCCCAGCCCTTCTCCCTCATGGCGAGGGGAGTCATATTAGAACAACACCTATTTCTGCAACCACTATCAATTTAAATTTAGCACAAAAGTTCCATTTCGTCAAGTTCGAAAATGGTTTGAAATGCGGTAAGATAGGGTGTCATTGAAAGAAACCTTTTAATAAACAATTTTAGCGGGGGCAACCATGAAGAACGTCGTCGTTACGGGTGGCAGCGGTAAGGCGGGACGGGCGGTGGTGCGGGATCTGGTCGAGCACGGCTACAACGTGCTGAACGTGGATGTTGCGCCGTCGCGGGAGCCAATCACCCGCTTTTTGAAGGCTGACCTGACTGACCTCGGGCAAACGTTTGAGGCGCTGGCGGGGGCAGAAGCGGTGGTGCATCTGGCTGCGATCCCCGCGCCGGAACTGCTGCCGGACGAGATTACCTTCCGCATCAACATGGCAAGTACCTACAACGTGTTCAGCGCAGCGGTAAAGCTGGGGTTGAAGCGCGTGGTGTGGGCATCCAGCGAGACGACATTGGGGCTGCCATTCGACAAGGAGCAGCCGGCCTATGCACCGATTGACGAGGCACATCCGCTTTACCCCGAAAGCAGCTATGCGATGTCGAAGGTGCTGGGTGAGGAGATGGCACGTCAGTTCAACCGCTGGTCGGGCATCCCGTTTGTGGGCTTCCGCATCTCGAACATTATGGAACCCGATGACTATCAGAAATTCCCCTCGTTTAACAAAGATGCCAAGATACGAAAGTGGAACCTGTGGGGATATGTGGACGCGCGGGATGTGGCGCAAGCCTGCCGCTTGGGGCTAGAGGCGGCGGTGACAAACGCTGACCATTACATCATCGCGGCGGCGGATACGTGCATGAGCCGCGCGAATAGGGAACTGATGGCGGAGATTTTCCCCGGTGTGGAACTACGGGGCGAGATTGGTGATACCACTACCCTACTGAGCATCGACAAGGCGAAGCGCGTGCTGGGGTATGCGCCGCAGTATTCGTGGCGGGAATACGTGAAGCCGGAGTAAGGCGGAATACATTTTTACCACAAAGGCACAAAGAAAAGCGGAGAAATACAGAGATGTTTTTAACCGCAGAGACGCAAAGAGCGCAGAGGAATACAGAGAAAGATATTGAACCGCCAAGTCGCCAAGAACGCCAAGTTCAAGACGGAGGCAGAGAAAGAGTTGAGATGACGATTGCGATCACACGGATACCAGCGGAGACGATTGCGCGGTGCGAACTGACGTACATCGAGCGTGTTCCAATTGACTACACGAAGGCACTTAAACAGCATGAGGCGTACTGCGCGGCGTTGGAAGCCTGCGGCGCGGAAGTCATCAAAATGCACCCTACACCTGAACTGCCGGACAGCGTATTCGTAGAGGATACGGCGATTATTTTGGACGAGTTGGCGATTATCACGCCGATGGGGATTGCCTCGCGCCGAGCCGAACCACTGCGGAATGAAGCGGCAGTCGCGCGTTACCGACCGCTGGCGCATATCACTTTACCCGCAACGATTGAGGGCGGCGATGTGTTCCGGCTGGGGAAAGCGATCTTCGTCAGTTTATCGACGCGGACGAATGAGGCGGGGATTGAAGCACTGAAAAAACTCGCCGAGCCGCTGGGTTATACCGTGACGACCGTGGTGCTGCACGACTGCCTGCACCTGAAATCCGCCTGTACAGCGTTGGATGACCAGACGGTGCTGCTCAACCGCGCATGGGTGGATACCAGCGCGTTTGAGGGGTACACGTTGGTTGATGTGGCGGCGGGTGAAGACAACGCGGGGAACGTGGTGCGCGTAAACGGGCAACTCTTAGCGAGCAGCCAGTATACGCAAACGAACGCGATCCTTGAGGGGCGCGGCTACAAGGTGTGCGCGGTGGATGCGTCCGAGTTCACAAAGGCCGAGGCGGCGATGACGTGCATGAGTCTGATTGTGGAGTAGGAGAAAGCGATTAACCGCAGAGACGCGGAGAACGCAGATGAATACGGAGAGATTTAACCACAGAGGCACAGAGAACACAGAGATCAGAGGGAGAACTAAGATAAAGAATTGCGAACGGAACACGATAGACGTGACCATGAAAAGCAGCTGATGGCGGCGTTGGAGTTTGACAGCGAAGATTTAGATGCCAACCGATATGGTTATATGACTAAGAAGCAACGCAATACGCTCAGCAAAAATCGGCGTGTTTGGAGACTTCTAGTTTGGGCAGCGATTATAAGTACTCTAATCGCAATAGTAGTCGCCATTTTAGATGGTATCCGCATTCAGGATACGGTAAGCAGCCGTATAGGGGTTTGCCTAGTAATCCTCGTGCTTGGTGGCGCTCAGTCGTTTTATTCCTACTCAAAAGTGCGTAATTACAACCGTGATTTACTAAAGGGGGATATCGTTAGAGTTGGCGGGATCATCACAGAATATCATTCAGGCGAACGAGGACAAACAGCTATACGCATAGGGGATCAAATTTTCCGTACCAATAGCCGTGACCGATTTTACGGATTCGATTACGGTGAAGCTTACACAATATTTTATGCGCCATTTTCAAAATATATTCTCTCAGCACAACTTCTACACCAGCCCAATACCGAACCCGAAGTCGCTAAGATTTTAAAAGCCAATACTCTAATCGAATAAAGATCGTGTTATGGCAGTAGTTCAAGGTATTCACAATGCTTAGGCCGAAAGATTGAGAAGTCGCGGCGATCAAAGGTGCAAACACGAGTAACATTTAGACGTTCAGAGAGAGCCATTAGGCAGCAGTCGACGAAATCGAGGTTGGCAGAGGCATATTCTGTCATAATGTTTCTGGCGCGATCAATATCTCTTAATGTCAATGATTGAATTACTGTTCCTCCGATCTGCAAGTCATCAAGAAAATATTGCACACTACGCAATCCACCGCTGCGTTGCAGCAAAAACGCAGTTTCAGTGAGAGCAACTTCTGGAAGCAGCGCCTGATAATTCGATTGAGAAGCAAAGCTCAAAGCAGCGCGATGATATTTATCATTATGATGATATAATGCAACCATAAAGCTGGTATCGATCAAAACCAAGTTACTTTGATTCATTGTCTCCGCGTTCCATACGGCTTAGAAGATAGTCAGCAAATTCGTTATTCAAAATTTCTCGACTGCGCTCGGCTGTATCATTTTCGTCATTCCAAGCAATACCCCGATCCTTTTCTGCTAATTCCGCAATGCGCTTTAACCAATTCGGATTACCGGTCGGCTCAGGTATATCTATCTGCTCTACAAGGTCACGTACTACATCGGTGGGTGTACGGTTCTGCTGGCGAGCAAGTGCCTGTAAGCGGGCAGCCGTTTCATCGTCAAGTTGTAGGGTGAACATCTCACAATCCTCCCAGCTTTATCGAGATACGCGATTATAGCATGGTAGACCTTTTTTGTATTTCCCTCGCCTATTTTCTACAATACGTGCACACACAACTCAACCAACCGAAGGATAACTTGATGAGCCACAGCGAGAGCCGTGACCGATGGGTATTGCCAATGACACCACGTTCGCCGGATGAGGCGCATCGAATGATGGGGAAATGCGTATAAGAAGTGATGTCTATCATTATGTGGTTATTATGGTGGCGGACGCGATGTATTACATCCCTACAACAGAAACCATTTATGTTGGCAGGCACTTTACACAAGTTAACGAGAACCGACAAACCCAATGCTCCAACTTGACCCTACTCTGCTGCTGATTGTTGCTACTGTCATGATGCTGGTCACACTGGTACTGGCATTCATACCGATCCTGCCGGGGCCGCTGATGCCGTGGGCGGTGGCGATTGTGTACGGCGTGATCGCCGGATGGACGCGGATTACCCCGCTGGCGGCAGTGGTGATGACGGTGCTGATGGTGATCGGCGTGACGGCGGATTACTGGCGACCACTGCTCGGGGCGAAGGCGACCGGCATGGGCTGTAAAACGTCGCTCGGCAGCTTCGCGGGCGGTGTGATCGGCACCTTCCTCATTCCGATACCGCTGCTCGGCACGGTGATCGGGTTGGTGGCAGGGGCGCTGGTGATCGAGCTGGCGCAGTTCGGCGACTTGAAGAAGGCGATGGGCGCGGGGAAAGTGGCGCTGAAGCTGTTCGTGGTCGGCTACGCACTCAATATCGCGATCAGCGTGGCGATCTTCATCGTGTATGTGATTAGTGTGCTGACTACGGGGTAAGTAGCCCATAACCCGGAGATTTGTTACACTTTTCGAGTGAACATAACACACACCGAAAAGAGTTGATTATGAAATACACGCTGGTTAAGGGCATATTTTATGTAGTCGGGCATTCACCGGACGGCGATTCGATCAAGTTTAAGGCATCCAACCCTGCGAACTGGCAGCTCATCGACAGTGAGTTCAAACAAGAGTTCGAGCAGAACTTCACGACAAACGTGGGCGTGATCCAACTGCGGTTGCAAGGGGTGGACGCACTGGAAACGCACTACGCCGTGCCGAAGCCCACCGTTCCGGCTGATCTGAAAGGTAAGACGAGCGCAACCCTCAAAGAGCCGCCGTACTTGAGCCTGAGCCAACCGTCAGCGATGGCAAAAGGCGCGGCGGAATACTTTCTCAAGTTCATGGGCATCACCGACGTGAAATGGCGCAACTCACCGCGCGGCTCGTACATCAGTGAGGCGCGGATGACGGTCGGCAACGCGACGGCGGTGGTGAAGGAACAGGGTAAGGACGGCGTGCCGGGGTTCATCGTGACGAGCGACATTGAGAAGAACGGCAGACCGATTTCGTGGGTATTCCCCGGCGAAACGCCGATCCCTGACGGCACGAACATCGCGACCGACCAGCTTGCGGACATTGCCGACAAGAGCGCGAACTACGAACTGCTGCGGTCGGGGATGATTTACCCCCTGTACTATATGACGCTGGCGGGGAAGCTGCGGCGCAAGCTGGACGCGGCGGTGAAGGAAGCGCAGAAGAACGCCAAGAAGCTCGGCAGCAAGCCGCAAGTGCCGCCAACCAACATCTGGCAGCTTGACCGCTCGACCACTGGCGTGACGGTCGCCGCCATCGCCAACATCACCGAGGAACAAGTAGTATATCCTGACCTGTTCCGGCGCGTCCTGCGGCATTACCAGATCACGCAGATGAACGCCTATTGGGCGGCACTTCGCAGCGGCGCGGCGAATGTCACGCCGCCGAACGGGTTCGAACTGAGCAAGTTATTTGACGGCGCGAACCCGTATGTGTTCGTTATCAGCGACCAAGATTTCGTGCGGCTGGGTGACATTTTCGAGATCAAGGGCGATACCCTGCGGATGACGAAATCGCCGTCTGATCTGGTCTTCCTATCCTAGCCCGATATGGATTGCCTATCCCGCTGGAGGCGTTTAGACGGTAGAATACCGCACTGTTGATTCAGCTAAACGCAGAGAGAAACACACGTATGAGTGCAAATCGTAAAACGGTCGTGGGGGTCATCTTCGGCGGGCGCAGTGTGGAACACGATGTTTCAATTGTGACCGGACATCAGGTGATGAAAGCATTCGACCCCGAACGCTACGAGGTCGTGCCGATTTACATCGACCGGCAGGGAAAGTGGTTCACGGGTGAGCCGCTGAACGACCTGAAAAACTTTAAGAACGAGATCGTCAGCATCAAAGGCGTGCAAAGCGTCATCCTCTCGCCCAGCGTGCAGCATCACGGTTTGATTATTAACCCAACGGCGGGGCGCTTCGAAAAGGCCGAGATGAAGCGGCTGGATGTGATCTTCCCGACGGTACACGGTTCGCACGGCGAGGACGGCACCCTGCAAGGGTTATTCGAACTGGCGGATATTGCCTACACCGGCTGCGGGGTGATGGCCTCGGCGATTGCCAACGACAAGATCATGAGCAAGATCGTCCTCAGCCAACAGGGTGTACCGATAGTGGATGGCGTGTCGTTCAGCCGTGCCGAGTGGCTGGAGTCCTCGGATAAGGTCATCAGCCACATCATCCACGAACTGCATTATCCAGTGTTCGTGAAACCGGCCACACTCGGTTCGAGCATCGGTGTGGCACGGGCCAACGACGAAACCCTGTTACGGGCGCATATCGAAGTGGCAATCAGCCTTGACCGGCGGGTGTTGATCGAGCAAGCCGTCGAAAACGCGACCGAGATTAACTGTGCCGTGCTGGGTGCGGATGACGCTATTCAAGCCTCGGTGTTGGAACAGCCCGTATCGGCAGCACCCTTCCTGACGTTCGAGGAAAAGTACACACGCGGCAGCGAAGGTATGAAAAGCGCCGAGCGTATCATCCCTGCCCCGCTGGATGATGATCTAACCGCCAAAATCAAGGGTATCGCTATTCAAGCCTTCCGCGCGATTGAAGGACGCGGCACGGCACGGATTGACTTCCTCGTCAAACCGGAAAGCGGCGAGGTATTCCTCAACGAGATTAACACCATGCCGGGTTCGATTGCCTTTTACCTGTGGCAGGAACAAGGAATGCCGCCGCGCGAACTGGTGCATAAACTGGTCGAGATTGCGCGGGACGCACAGGCCGAAAAACGCAAAAATAATTACGACTACCAGACGAACTTAATCAATCTGGTGGATGCACGCGGGCTTAAGGGAGTTAAAGGGAGCAAACGCTCAAGTTAAGAATTGACATATCCAGCACAAGGCAGATGCAATTCCCATATGACCTGTGCTATGCTTGAGCCGTTCACCCTGTAAGCCGCTTGGATGAGACTGTGCCTTATCAATCTAATGGTGGTCGTCGTAACAACGTACAACTTGGAGTCGGTCGTTCCGTATGGGCGGGTACGCCACCCCCCGCCATTCCCGAACGCGCATTGGATGGTATCCCCGGATGCCTTGCTTGGTTGGCGCTGCTGTTCGCCATTACCAGCGCATTAGCCTTCCCCCGCATGTTATTACTGGTAGCGGCGCTGCTGGGTTTCTACTCAGCCGTTCGTTTCTTGTTCGCCGGTATCGCCAATGTGATGGGGTTACGAAAAATCCGCACATGGGAGAAAACCGACTGGTACGCCCGTTACCAAGAAGAAGCCAATGACGAGTCGATGCCGTGGGATGATGTTCACCACGTCGTCATTATCCCCAACTATAAAGAACCGGATGAAATCCTCCGCAAGACGCTGGATAACCTCGCGGCGCAGTATCAAGCTAAACAGCGCATGACGGTGATGCTGGCGATGGAAGCCGCTGAGGATGGCTGTGTCGAAAAGGCTGAACGTCTCCTCAAAGATTATCAACCGTGCTTCGCGCACCTGTTCTTCGCGGTACACCCACGCGGTTTGCCGGGGGAAATGCAGTGTAAATCGGCGAACGAGGCGTGGGCGGCACGCTGGATTAAACGCAAGCTGGTCGACCAACTTGGTTACAATATCGACAACATCTGCGTGACCACGCAGGACGCGGATACCCTGTGGCATAAAGATCATTTCCTCGCGCAAACCTACTTATTCGCCATCACGCCGCAGCGCCACCTGCGCTTCTGGCAAGCGCCTATCCGTTACCACACCAACATTTGGGATATTAACCCGCTGCTGCGGATCGTCAACGCATATTCGACCGCGTTTGAATTGGCATACCTCGCCGCACCGTGGTGGATACCGATGCCGATTTCGTCGTACTCTCTCAGCCTCAAGCTGCTGGATAACAGCGGTTATTGGGACGGGGATGTGATCGCGGACGAGTGGCATATGTTCATCAAATCGTACTTCGCGCGGGAAGGCGCGGTCATGCTCGACCGGATTTTTCTACCCTTCTCGGCAACTGCGGTCACAGGCGAGACGCTGTGGCAGGCGATCAAGAACCGCTACCAACAGTCGCTGCGCCATGCATGGGGCAGCAAGGAAGTCGGGTACATCGTTGCCAAGATGCTGGAACAGCCAGAAGTCGATATTAACGTGTCGTTCAAGCTGTTGTTTCGCGTCGCCCACGACATCCTACTAGCGGGCGCGGGATGGGTTATCATCACGGCGGGGGCGCAGTTACCGTTCTTGTTTAACCCGACGCTGCTGCCGGAAGTGGTGGCGGAAGGCTTAGGCAACCCATCGTACATGCTGCTGCAAGTGTCATTCCTGCTGGTGTCGGTACTGGGCATTGTGTTCTGGTATCAGGATGTTATCAACCGCCCACCACGTACCCGTAAGCAGACCTTCATGGAGCGCATCTTTACACTGCTGAGTTTTCCACTGCTGCCGATTTTGACGCTGATCGTGGTGGCGATTCCGGTGCTGCAAGCCCAAACACGGTTAATGGTGGGGATTCCGCTGCGCTTCCAAGTCAGTAAGAAGATTTGATTCTTTAACACAAAGACACGGAGACTCAAAGACTCAGAGATAAATTCTTCGTGCCATTGTGACTTTGAGCCTCTGTGTTAAGCATTGAATAGGAGCAAATCATGGCGAAAGTCGGATACATCGGTCTGGGCATCATGGGCGCGTCGATTGTTCGTAATCTGATGAAGGCTGGAAATGAGTTGGTCGTCCACAACCGCAGCCAGAAGATCGTCGAACAGTTGGTGAGTGAAGGCGCGAAAGCTGCTTCTTCCCCGAAAGAAGTGGCGCAGCAGGTCGATTTTGTGTTCACGAACCTGCCCGACTCGCCGGATGTCGAAAAGGTCGTGCTGGGTGCAAACGGCATCATCGAAGGGGCGCACGCGGGCCTCATTTACATCGACAACAGCACGATTAAGCCGGAAACCGCGCGTATGATCGCCGAGAAGCTGGCAGCAGTCGGTATCGCTGCACTGGACGCAGCCGTCAGCGGTGGTGACGTGGGGGCGAAGAACGGCACACTGACGATTATGGTCGGTGGGCCGCAAGCAGCGTTCGACAAAACGGTGCCGTTGTTCCAGTCGATGGGTAAGGCATGGGTGCTGGTGGGGGACAGCGGCGCGGGGCAAATCGCAAAGGTGTGCAACCAGATCATCGTTGGCGCACAAATGGCGGCGCTGGGCGAGGCGCTCATTACCGCGCAGAAAGCGGGTGTCGACCCCAGCCGCGTGGTGGAGGCGATCAAGGGCGGCGCGGCGCAAATGTGGACGCTGGACGTAAAGCCGCCGCGTTTATTCGCGGGCAACCGTGGGCCGGGCTTTAAGGCGCATATGCAGCACAAAGACCTCGGTATCTGCCTCGATACAGGCAAGACTTACGGCATCCCCATGCCGCTTACGGCTGTCATCCAGCAGTTGTATACGACGATGCTGCAACACGGGCAGCATGACCTCGACAACAGCGCGGTCATCGGGGTGTACGAGCAGTTGGCGAATATCAAACTGGATGAGCCGCTGCGCCCGAAACCGGAACCGATTGATCCGGTGGAAGAAGCGGAGCTGGAGTCCTTCCCCGGCAGCGATGCCCCTGCCCATAACACGCGAGGCTAAAGCCGATGGACATCACCGAAACCTTTTACGCACCCTCACGGGCGGAATGGCGGCAGTGGTTGATGGAAAACGGTGCGGTCACCCGTGAAATCTGGCTGATCACCTATTCCAAGCAATCGGGCAAACCCAGTGTGGACTATCTGGAAGCGGTCGAGGAAGCGTTGTGCTTCGGTTGGATTGATGGACTCACCAAAAAGATCGACACCGAGCGAACGGCGCAGCGCTATACACCCCGCCGCCCGAAAAGCAACTGGACACAGCTCAACATCGAACGGGCGCGGCGGTTGATCGAGCGCGGGTTGATGACGGATGCCGGACGCGCGACGCTGCCGGATTTATCACCGGATGCGTACAAGTTCCCGCCGGATATTATCGCCGCGCTGCAACAAGACCCGCTTGTCTGGGCGAATTACCTAGCCTTCCCACCCGTATACCAGCGCATCCGCGTCAGCTACATCGACGGAGCGCGGAAGCAGCCGGACGAGTTCCAAAAGCGGCTCGATAAGTTCATCCAAAAGACCCGCGAGAATAAAACCTTCGGCGGTATCGAGTAACCTCACCCCCTAGCCCCTCCCCAAAGCGTTGGAGAGGGGAACAAAACAAACATTTGCATTTAAATTTCACTGGAGCGGTAAATGCAGCTTGACGCATATCTCAACCGGATTGGCTACAAGGGTTCGCTCACGCCGGATTTAGCCACACTGACGGCGATCCATCGGGCGCACCTGCTGGCGATTACCTACGAGAACCTCGATATTCACCGCGCCTGCCCCGTAACGGTTGACCTGCCGCAGATTTACGAGAAGATCGTCAACAACGGACGCGGCGGCTGGTGCTTCGAAATGAATGGTTTGCTCGGTTGGGCGCTGTGCGAAGTGGGTTTTGATGTCACGCTGCTGTCGAGCTGCGTTGGGCGCGGGCAAGACGAGCCGGTTCCAGAGGGCGCGGGCGATCATCTGATTTTGCGGGTGGATTTAGATAAGCCGTACCTCGCCGACGCGGGTTTTGGCAACGGCTTCCTCGAACCGATACCACTGGCGGAGGGCGAATATCAGCAGGGGATATTCACCTACAAGCTGGCGCAGAAGGGTGGACGCTGGTGGTTCCAAAATCACGCAGGGCCGGGGTACGACTTCGACCTGCAACCGCACCAACTCACCGATTTCACACCGTCATCGAACCACTTGCAAACATCACCGGAATCGGGCTTTGTCAAGAACACGGTTTGCCTGCGCTTCACGCCGGACGGGATGCTGGCGCTGCGGGGCGCGGTGTATAAGGCGACAAGCCCACAGGGAATGACCGAAGAAACGGTTGATAACATCACCCACTACCAAGCACTGCTCACCGATGTGTTTGGCCTGCGCGTGCCGGATACCGAGCGCATCTGGGAACGGGTGTGGGCACGGCACCAAGCGTGGTTGAAGGAACAAGGCTAAGTTCCGCCTACTCGAATCGGCGTTATCTCCCTATAATGTAATGACTGATTCAATGAGTAGAATAACGATTGTCCTGTGAAAGAACGTGTACAAAAACTCATGGCGCAAGCCAACGTTGGCTCCCGCCGTACCTGTGAAGACATCATCAGTCAGGGGCGCGTGCGCGTCAACGGCAAGGTGATCCATCTAGGCGACCAAGCCGACCCTCAGCGCGATGTGATTGAGGTGGATGGCTTGAAGCTGGCATTCCCCGATCAAAAGCTGTATATCGCCTTCAACAAGCCGAAGTATGTACTCTCCACCGACGAGCCGCACGAAGGCGATACCCGCAAGATCATCAGCGACTTCCTGCCCTTCAAAGAGCATCTCTTTAGCGCAGGGCGCTTGGATGCGGACAGCGAAGGCTTGATGGTGCTGACGAATGACGGTGAACTGGCGAACATGCTTACCCACCCACGCTACCGCCACACCAAGACGTATAAGGTGGTCATCAGCGGCCTGCCGACGCAGGAAACCCTCAGCCAGTGGCAGAAGGGTGTCGAACTCGAAAATGAGGACGGCACGATTGATTACACCGGCCCCTGCTTTATCCATATGATGGAAGGCGGGCCGAAGGAAAGTACACTGCGTATCGTGATGACCGAGGGCAAAAAGCGCCAAATCCGGCGGACGGCTGCCCTATTCGGTCATACGGTGCGTTCGCTCATCCGCACACAGATGGGCAAGCTGCAACTCGGCACACTGCGCCCCGGCGAATGGCGCGAACTGATGGCGAAAGATTTGGCGGCGCTCAAAGCACCAGCCGACGAACTGAGTAACATCAAAGGCAAGGGCGCTGCCCGCCGCGAAAGTGGTAAGCCGTTCGTGGAAAACCCGGAGCCAACCAAGAGACGGCGCACGGCTGCCCCACCGCGCAAAGATAAAGACAAGCGTAAAAAGCGTCCGCCACCGGGAGGACGGCGCAACCAGAGGACAGGCGCGAGATGAGCGTTTCGGCAGATGTGCAAGCCTATGTCGACCGGCAGCCCCGCCTGCGCTGGCGGCGTGTGCTGCTGCGCGGCCTGATCCGGTCGCTGGGCTTCAAAGTGATCTGGGATGTCAACGTGACCGGTTTAGAGAACATCCCCGACAGCGGCCCGTGCATCATCATGATGAACCACATCTCGATGATCGATCCGGTGCTGTGCATGGGCGCGGTCACCAACCGCTTTGTCATCCCAATGACCAAAATCGAGAATATGCGGAACCCCATCATCGGCCCGTTCGTGCGCTGGTGGGGGTCGTACACCATCAACCGCAGCGAGGTAGACCGCAAGGCGCTGACCAACTCAATTGAGCTAATTAAGAACGGCCAATTGATCTTGATCGCGCCGGAAGGCCACCGCCACCCCGAAGGACTGGCTGAGGCGAAGGATGGGCTGGCGTTCGTGGCGACCAAAGCCGACGCGGTGATTATCCCGACGGCCATCTCCGGCGCGATTGGCTGGAACAAGAAGCTGTTCCGGTTTCAGCGCCCGAAGATCAACGTCAACTTCGGTCGTCCGTTCAAATTCAGAACGGGCGGAACCCGCGTCTCGCGAGAGGTACTGGCAACCATGAGCCACGAAGCCATGTACCAACTGGCGATGGCAGTCACCGACGAAACCAAGCGCGGCTTCTACAGCGACCTGAGCAAAGCCACAACCGAGTACATCGAGTTTGTGAACGTTTAGGGCGCTGTTAGGCAGGTTAAGGCACGATAGCCTTGATAGCGATATATAATACGTCTATACGAGTTTAAGGAGGCCAACACCGCGAACTGATCGGGGGCATAGATAGCGCACGGCCCAGCTTGGCTGGGTGACGAGGTGGCGGTTGCTTGCAGCGATGCGGGCTTAATCCCCAACACGGGGAGAAAATCGAAAGATCAGCGGATGCCGCCGGGGTGCTTCCACCATCCCTTTGTCTTACCCCTCCGTACAAAAAAAGCGAACCACGAAAACCGATGTGTAAATATCGGGACAGGTGGCAGCGTGTGGACAGGATGCCGTCTCACCAGAGAAAGGCTCCGCGTAATCGGCTCGTGCCTGCGCCGCAGGGGACGATTGCATCCTGTTATACACGCGCGGGAAGGCACACGCCTATCCCCTACTACGGAGGACACTCATCATGTGTGGTATTGTTGGTTATATTGGCAAGCAAGATGCGACCCCCATCATCATCGACGGGTTAGGCCGCCTTGAATATCGCGGCTATGACTCGGCAGGTGTGGCGGTCATCCACGACGGACACATTCACCTGCGCCGCGATGTGGGCAAACTTTCGAACCTGCGAGATAAAGTACAGGCCGACCCTCTCAGCGGCAGCATCGGTATCGGGCATACGCGCTGGGCAACCCACGGCGCACCAGCCGAGCGTAACGCGCATCCCCACATCAGCATGGACGGCGAGTTTGTGGTCGTCCACAACGGCATCGTGGAAAATTACCTCGACCTGAAGCATGAACTGATGGCGGAAGGCGTAAAGTTCCAATCAGACACCGACACGGAAGTCATCGTACAACTGATCGAACGCTTTGCCTACAACGGCGCACACGGCAACCTCACAGAAGCCACGCGCAAGGCAGTCAGCTACCTGCGCGGCGCACATGCCATCGTCGTCATGAGCCGCGCCAAGCCGGATGAGATGGTGGCGGTTCGCATCGGTAACGCGGGGGGTGTAGCACTCGGCTTGGGCGAAGGCGAGAACTTCATCGCCTCGGATATTCCCGCTATACTCGAACATACCCGCCGCATGATCTTCCTCGAAACACGGCAAATCGCGACCATCACCGCCGATAGTTATCATATCCAAACCCTCGACAGTCAGCCGGTGCAAGTTGACATCCAAGACATTCCCTACGACCCTGTTACGGCGGCAAAGGGTGAGTTCAAACACTTTATGCAGAAGGAAATCTTCGAGCAAGCCCGCAGCCTGACGGACACCATTCGCGGGCGGATCGACTTCGAATGTGGAGAGGCGCTGCTGCCCGACCTCAACCTCACCGTAAAGCAAGCACAGGCGCTCAACCGTATCGTCACCGTTGCTTGCGGAACCAGTTACTACAGCGGCCTTGTGGGTAAGTTCTTTATTGAGCAGATGGCGCGGCTGAACGTGGAGGTCGACTATGGCAGCGAATACCGTTACCGCGACCCGATTATCGACGCAAACACCGCCGTACTCGCCATTACGCAAAGCGGCGAAACGGTCGATACGCTCGCCGCGATGGAAGAAGCCCGCGCCAAACACGCGACGCTGTGGAGCATCGTCAACAACATCGGCAGCCAAGCGATGCGGGTGAGCGACGGCACCATCACCATGAACGCCGGGCCGGAGATTGGTGTCGCCTCGACCAAAGCCTTTACCGCCAGCATCGTTGACCAATATTTGCTGGCGCTGCACCTCGGCAGCTTGCGCGGCACGCTGACCACCGAACAGCGGCAGCAGTACGCCTTCGACCTCGGTCGCCTACCGGATTTGGTTGGTCGGGCGCTCGAAACCGAAGCACAGGTGCAAGCATTGGCTGCCCTGCTCCACCATTATCGTGACTTCCTCTACTTGGGGCGCGGCATCAACTACCCGATTGCGCTTGAAGGGGCGCTCAAACTCAAGGAGATTAGCTATATCCACGCCGAAGGCTATCCCGCCGGTGAGATGAAGCACGGACCAATCGCCCTGATCGACGACCAGATGCCGGTGCTGTGTATCGCGCTCAAGGATGCGCTGTACGAGAAAATGATTAGTCAGATCGAGCAGGCAAAGGCGCGGGGTGGGATTGTCATCGCCATCGCGACCGAGGGTGACACACTGATTGCGAGCAAAGCCGACCATGTGTTGTATGTGCCGGAAACACCGACGCTGCTCAGTCCGGTCGTCGCCGTCATCCCGCTGCAACTGTTAGCCTATCACATCGCCGTGCTGCGAGGTGCGGATGTCGACCAGCCGCGCAACTTGGCGAAGTCGGTAACGGTCGAGTAAAAAGCAATCAGAAAGTCATACGGGTTCCAGTGAGATATGGCATAATAGCGTTACAAGTAGAGAGGTCATATCGCATGATTGATGTACCACGAATCCGTATGACTGATGCTGAGTACTTCGAGCTACCTCCTCAATCACAGCCTATTGAGCTGATTAATGGAGAACTGGTCGTGAATCCTGCCCCTGTGCCGCGTCACCAAAATGTGATGCTCAATACAGCGTTTGTTCTCAAAGACTTACTGCCTATAGTTGGGGGAAAGGTCTTTGCAGCGCCACTTGAAGTGTATCTTGGCCAAGGCCAGATACCTCAACCAGACGTAATGTGGATTGCACCTGATAGTAAATGCATTATTGACGATAAACGCCTCATGGGGCCACCAGATTTAGTCGTTGAAATATTTTCACCCGGAAGCGTGGTCAATGATCGTGGAGATAAATTTGATCTTTATCAGCGCTACGGGGTACGTGAATATTGGATGATTGACCCAAGTGAGGAATATATAGAGGTTTTTACCCTCGTAAACAACCTTTTTATACGGCAAGGAATTTATGCAACAGGTAAACAGTTTACATCACCTGTTTTGGGTGGTGCAGTGATTGATACAACCAAGATTTTTGAGTGGTAATCCGATCTCGCACAAACTCAAAAATAGATATGCAGCACCAGCTTCCCCAGTCGTAGCTCATCATTATCGCGCACGACACGGCGCTGCTGGGGCAGTAACCGCTGCTCGTTGAGGAACGTGCCATTCGTGCTGCCGAGATCGGTCACCATCACCGTTTTCCGCAGCAATTCAAGCGTCATGTGATGACGTGACACACCGAGCGCCGCCGCGTTATACGGTGACAAATCAACATCAACATCCGTGCTGCCGGTATCAGACCGCCCGATAATGAGTGGGCGCTCCAACGAAATCGTGATCGGGTCAGCCGCGCCCGAGATATGAACCCGTATTTGTGAATCGGTTCCAAGCGATGCGGTTCCCCAGCGAATCACGTTGTCGTTACTATCTAAGTTCGGCATCCGTCGGGTGGGTCGATTCATGCTTTTACCCTCTAAAACTACGGTAGTCCAATGTCGTAAATAGAGTGCATTTACTATAAGGCGATATGTGAATGATTACGTAGTACCTTTAGACAAATCACCTTTATTTTTACGCAAATCAATACTAATTTCATGAAAAGAACGGGTTCGCCAGCGAGTAGGCCATGTGTTCAGCCGTGAGTGCCTACTTGGCTCAGGCACAGTATCAACAGATTTCCGATAATAGATACAGGCGTATAACGAGAATAAGGATGATTCCAATGGCAAAAGGTGAAACGAACGCCCAGATCGCGCACGTCTTAGAAACCATTGCTGACCATCTGGAAACCCAAAATGCCAACCCATTCCGTGTGCGTGCCTACCGCGACGGTGCGGATACGATTCGTGCCACGAAGCAGTCGGTGGCTGAACTGATCCACAAAGGGCAGACGGGAAAACTCGATGACCTACCGAATATTGGCAGCGGCATTATCGCCGTGGTCGGTGAATATATCACGTTGGGTAAATCCTCCCTGCTCGAAGAACTCGAATCTGCGAACACACCCGTAGCGCTCTTCTCGAATGTTCCCGGTATCGGCAAAGAACTCGCCAGCCGCATCGTTGACCAACTGCACATCACGACACTCCCGGCATTGGAAGAAGCCGCACACAATGGCGATTTGGCGCGTGTGGAAGGCTTCGGCACGAAACGGCTTGATGGGGTCAAAACGGCGCTAGCAGGTATGCTCAGTCGGTCTGCCCGCGCCGGTCAAAAAGAGCGAACCTCAACTTCAACGGGCAAAGCACCGAAAGACCAACCGAGCGTTGAACTCCTGCTGGAGATTGACGCGGATTACCGGAAACAAGCCAGAGCCGGAAAGCTGCCTAAGATCGCCCCCAAACGCTTTAACCCCAAGGGTGAAGCATGGCTGTCGATCTTGAACACCAAGCACGATGACTGGAAGTTCACCGCCATGTTTTCGAATACCGCGCAGGCGCATAAGCTCGGTAAAACGGACGATTGGGTCGTCATCTACTTCGAGCGCGGCGGCACGGAACACCAGCACACCGTCGTCACCGAGACGAAAGGGACGCTCAAAGGCAAGCGTGTCGTTCGCGGGCGCGAGGGTGACAATCAGACCTATTACGGTTCGGTTGCTAAAAGCGCCTAAAGCAGTGCGTGAACCTGTGGACAGGCGGCACTTGATTACGGGTCACTCACATAATTTCGAGGAGCTTACCGATTTTTTCCACAAAATACTTGGGACTAATGGGTTTGGGGAAAAACGCATCAAATCCGGCATTCAAGGCTTTATCCGCCACGTCTGAGGAATGATAGGCTGTAATCGCGATCACGGGAATGTGCTCGGTTTCGGGGTTTGCCCGTATCGCGTTCAAGGTCTCCCAGCCGTCCATTTCCGGCATCGCTAGATCGGTCACGACAAAAGTCGGGCGCACACGTTTGAGCAGCTCCACACATTCCTTCCCATTATGGGCGACCAGCACCCGAATGCCATGATAATTCAGTATCTTAGAAATCATCTGCACACTGTCATATTCATCTTCGACAACAACGACTTGCCAATCCTTGCTCTGCATTAGGTTGCCTGCCCCTCCTCTGCCGTCACTAACTCTCTAAAACAATTTTTGATGTCACTGATGAATGTACCCAGTCGAAATGGCTTGGCGATATAGCCATCAAATCCGGCATCGATGACCCGTTCGCGGTCGCCAGCCATCGCGTGAGCCGTCAAGGCGATAACCGGCATGGATGCCGTTCGCTCATCACTGCGAATCAATTTTATCATTTCCCAACCGTCCATCACAGGCATCGAAAGATCAAGCAGGATAAATGACGGGCTGATCGTTTCAAGCTGCGTCAAGGCTTCGGCTCCGTGAACAGCGGTATAAACCTTTGCGCCGCCGAACATCAAGACCTTTTCGGCGATCACGCGGTTATCCGGCTCGTCATCAACCAGCAAAACAGTCCACTTACTCGTTTCGCCCCACGCCAGTTCCCGGAAATGCGGCATCATCAATGTGTTCTTCATACAGTTTCCTCCCCCATGCCTATGGCGACAGCAGAAACGGCTGATCGCGCGGGATCAGCGAGATAAGGCATAATAATCGTGAACGTGCTGCCAGCCCCCACCTCACTCTTGAGTCGAATGTTCCCGCCCATCATCAACACCAATTTGCGAACAATCGCCAACCCCAACCCCGTGCCACCATGTTGACGGCGCGTGCTGCCATCCACCTGCCGGAACTCCTCAAAGATCGTTTCCTGCGCGTGAGACGGTATCCCAAGCCCACTGTCGCTAACACTTATTTTCCATGTATCCGCATCATTACGTGCGAGTTCAATTTTAACATAGCCTGTATCCGTGAATTTAGATGCGTTCGACAGTAGATTAATGACCACCTGCTTTAAGCGTTCGGGGTCAGCAACCACCGTCTCCGGTAATTGCGGGTCAAGGCTGACTTCAAAACGCAGTTGTTTCTTCTCGGCCAAAACGCGGTTTTGGATCACAATCTCATCCAGCCACTTCTTCAAGTTAAAGGACTTTTGGATTAAGTCCATGCGTCCGGCTTCAATCTTGGAAAGGTCAAGCACATCGTTAATCAAGCCCAGCAGATGAATGGCGTTCGCCAGCACCCGTTCTTGATAATCGTTCTGTTCGTCGGTTAGCGTTCCAGTCATGCCTGCCAGTTGAATTTCGGTGTAACCGATCACCGCGTTCAACGGTGTGCGTAGTTCATGCGACATGGTGGCAAGGAATTGGCTCTTAAGCTGGGTCAAATATTCCGCTTGCTTACGCGCCTCAACCAGTTCATGATTCACGGCGATCAGTTCGTCGTTCTGAGAACGAATTTGCTGTTCAGCCCGTTTACGATCCGTAATATCGCGAAAGATGATGATACGGCCTGAGACTTGGTGATTGCGATCATACAAAGGCGAAATACGCACATCCAAAACATACTTATCATTCTTCCGCATGATTTCGATCTCATTTTGCCAGCCGCCGGACGCGCGTATCTGGGCGGTTAAGTCCGGTCTTTCCGTCACGAGGTCGATCACCTCTGCCACCGATTTGCCAATCGGGTCGCTCGTCTGTGCGTTAATCACCTGCTTCGCCGCTGGGTTAATATCAATAATGCGGTCATGCGCGTCAAGCACGAGTACGCCATCCCCCATACTCTCGACAATAATGTTTCGGGCAATCGGCACTAGGTTGAGCAACTGAAAACGGAGTAAGCCCCACGTCAGCGCCAGCCCCGTAATGGTGAATGAAATGGGTGTTATATCGAGGATTTGGTTACCAAAAATCGTGATCGCATTCGCAATCATAGGTGCGGCAAAAGCCACCAGCAAAGCGACAAGCTGGCGACGGTAGAGCGTTGGTGAACCAACAAATTGCCGGAACAGAAAATACGATGCACTCATGATGAGCGCATAGGAATACAAAGAATGAACCCAAAACCAGATGCCATAAATGGCATCTGTGACCGAATAATCGCCTAAGTTGATGATGCCCATATTTTGCCAGAACAACTGGTGATAGGCATTCGTGGCGATGAGACCAATGGTCACGAAAGGAATAAAGCATAACAGCAGGATACGGTTTAACACGAGCCACGCGGTACGCCCGGTGTACTGAAGGGCGAACAACAACCAAAAAACCGGTACGAACACAACCCCCACGAATTTCAAACTGTTACTCAGTAACTTCAGTTCATTAATTGGGGTGATGATCTCGAACGCATAACAAGCCGTCCACCATAAAACCGCAATCATCAAGGCGGCAATAAGCGTAGCCGAACGCCCAGAAGATTGTCGCTGCGTCCAAACACGCACAATCAGCGTAATTGAAAGAATCATTGAAATCCCGAGGGAAATCATGATAAAGCCGAATGACATAGACACTCCTTCAATTACAGCAGGTTACGAGACATTACATTTTATTACTAAGTATAGCATTTATTCTAATTTCCAATCGTGAATTTCATCAATAATTCACAGCAAACTTTTGTCTTCAAGCATAGAAACAGGTTCATACAAATAATCATAGGATGATAAATGCCTAACCATAAGACTTATCAAATCAAATTTATGAATTTTGTATAAATTCCAACCCGATATTCATTTCTATGAAAAACGTGTGCTAAAATATAAATACTTTCTCTTACCAATAAGAAGGAGATCTATATGACATCTAATATTTACAATACCTTCGAGGATGATCAGCGCTATAAAGCAGAAATAGCAGCAAGAGAATGTTTTAGTGAACTAATTCAGAAAAATCAGTATGTTGGTGACGTTTACTCAATTGGATATGAATCATCGCTAGTATTAATTCACGATCATTACCGCAAGCAAGTAGGCGGTGTCCCGAGTTTGTCCTTCCTGATTGCAACTCGTATTAACCCTGATGTTCCAACCGATTACAAACTTGAAGATGCTTCAATTCTCTTATTACGTGTCATGGACGCTGCCTCTTTACCTAATGCTTCGGAAGCTGAAAGAATTCGTGTTGAAACTGCTCAAAGAGTTAGTGGTGAAACTGATTCGCATTGGGACGATGCTGGTTCAATGGACCCCACAACACACAATTTACTTTCGTTCGCAGGTGTTAAGTGCAGAGTTATCGGAACATTCTTCCTAGATCAAGTACCAGATAGTGATGATGAAAGCGCACTAGAATTACGCTTCGGTAGTGATTTATCAAACTACTATCCAAATAGAGGGTTAAAAGTCTATAAACCTAGCAGCCGCGCTTTATGGCGTATTGTAAACTACCGTGATCCTGAGCGGTCGCGGAACGCAATTACTCATCCTGTAAATGTAGGCAATATACGTTATGCTTCTACAAATAGAAGTTTTCAAGGTATAGCTGATGTACCTGTTAATATTATGCCCGATGACCTTATTGCTCAAAAGACAGCTCTTTTTGGTATGACACGAACGGGTAAGTCAAATACCACAAAGGTAATGCTTCAAGCTGTATTTAATCTACGCATTCAGGAAGAAAATCCTTTTCGAGTTGGACAAATAGTTTTTGATCCGAATGGCGAATATGCCAACGAAAATGTCCAAGATCAAAATAATCAACAAATTGCTACTGCAATTAAGAATATCGGAGCAAATCAAGGAATTCCAGAAGATGTAGTAACTTATGGCATTACATCGCATCCGCAAGATACAGGACGAAAGTTAATGCTACTCAATTTTTTTGAAGATGACAATTTGCAAATTGGTAAAGAGATTGTTGATGCTGCACTCTCGGAAGAAACGGCAATATACGTTCGTAATTTCAAGCAAGTTTCCTTTGACCGTCCTGCTTCTACAGATCGACGTGCTATCACACGGTTTAATAGACGAGTGCTAGTATATCGAACAATCCTCTTTGCAGCAGGTTTTAAACCTTCAGATAAAATGAACCCTCAAACTAAAGGATTATTTAAAAAAGAGCTATTAGACGCTATGCAACAGCATGATGAAACAGAGTATCAGTCAGCAGGGCGAATTCTCGCTAATTTGACCCCCACTTGGGGACAGTTGGTGAATGCACTGAAAAGTCTTGAGAAATTCATGAAAGATAAAGCATATAAGGATTTTGATACGGCTTATGTAAATAATCCTGACGGATCAGGCGATCCTTGGGCAGACGAAGGCTTACAAAAACTCTTAGGGCTATTTGAATACTCAAACGGCGTAAAGTTAATTGGCAAAGTACACCAGCAACATACAGCAAGTACTTCTTCAGACTATGCTCTTGAGATTTATAATGACCTGTTTGCTGGTCGGTTAGTGATTATTGACCAATCAAGTGGCGATCCAGAAATTAACAAAGCGTCAGCCGAAAGAATTATGTGGTATATTTTCCACCAAAATCAGCAGCGATTTCGTGAAGGGAATGAACCACCCAAGATCATTATCTATATCGAAGAGGCGCACAACTTACTACCAGCAGGAAACGATATGGACTTGAAAGATGTCTGGGTACGAACGGCAAAAGAAGGCGCAAAATATCAACTTGGCATGGTTTATGCGACACAAGAAGTAAGTAGTATTCAAAGAAATATTCTCAAAAATACTTCCAATTGGTTTATTGGGCATCTGAACAATACCGATGAAACCCGTGAATTATGTAAATATTATGACTTTGCCGACTTTGAAGCCTCAATCAGACGCGCACAAGACAAGGGTTTTCTTCGCGTCAAGACAATGAGTAACTTGTTCGTAGTTCCTGTACAAGTAAAAAAATTTGAGGTTTAATAAAATGCCCTATCAAGGTGAATTTGCTCAATATAAACCTCTTCAACGTCTTGTTGAAAATGAACGAGTAAACAAACTACTTGGCAACTATAAAATACGAGAGGCGGATGAACAAGACTCTCAGCAATTACAGCCTATTCCGATTTCAGACCTTGAATACGATGGCTGGACACCTGACTGGATACTGGCAATAGATGGGAGCCACGCCGAAGTAGATGTTCAAAATGGTTTTCCAGGTGCAGAGGCATCTTATCTTACAGTTGCATCTGTGCTTATAAACTTAGCAAAAACATATGAGTTGGATAAACAACGCCCAGTTGACCCCAAGGAATTTCGCAAACTCGAACAAGCAGATTCTATCGACTGGGCATTACCCGGCTGTAATGTTATTTCTGAAGGTGAAACATCAGCAACAGCTTCACTTAGAAAGTCTGTGTTTGAACTTTTTGGCGACATTCGTATGTCTGTTGAAGGTGAATCCTTACTTGATACATACGAAGCATTACTAAGTTATAAACCAGCGGACCAAGCGCAAAACTGTCCCTACGGTGAGGATTGCTTTAACACTATGGGGGAATATTTAAGAGGGAGAGGATGTTATACTTGTGGTTGTTTGGCATCTAAAAATCTTTACTCAACCGATGCATTGCGACTACATGAGCGATTTAATCCGATGGGGTCAAATGGAGCAATTTTTGGCGAGATTATGCAGGTAATAGAACGAGTATGGATTATTCATATTCTAAGAACATTTGAGGCAAAAAAATGGCTTTCGTCTTTGAGAAAATTAGTAATCATTTTGGATGGTCCATTAGCCGTTTTTGGTCAACCAGCTTGGATTAGTCAAGCAATTTATAAAGAACTATCAAGGCTAAATACAGGGATTAAAAAGGTTACTGGCAAAGATCTATTACTTATAGGAATCGAAAAAAGCGGTGTTTTTGCAGATCATTTTATGCTTTTGGATCGATTCAAAGATGGGCAAAGCGGTCGGTTTCCAACAGGATCAGTCGCATTAATCACGGATGAATATATAAAACGAAACATAATTTTCTCCGACAGTGAAAGGGACTATGGTCATAGTACCTATTTTGGGAGAAAGTTTTTGCTCAAAAGCAACTCAGGCGCTTTTATCGTGGCTTCGCTTCCATTTTTTTCTAACGAACAACGCAATCCTAAAACTGCTGAACCTTTTCAGTATCCGCGTTTGTCTGATACGGTCCATTTACTCAATAAACTAATATCATCAAGATATGAAAACGCTCTAACACCTATTGTCGCCGCTCATGCCGAAGCGGCAATCCCGCTAAGTCTTGGCACTAAAGTTTTAGAGAGACTTGCAAGAGAACTCACATCAAAAGAGTCATCATGAACGAGGCGGAAACAGCACATAAACTCACATCTGCTACTTCTCTAGGACGATGGATTGGGCTAGGGCCATATTATGCGATGTTTCCCGTTAAATTCGCCTTCGAGATAGTTGAAACCTTCTCAAAACCAAATTCTATAGTTCTTGATCCATTTGCAGGTAGAGGCTCTAGTATTTACGCAGCAGCCGCTCTTAATCGTATAGGGTATGGTATCGAAATCAATCCCGTAGGATGGCTTTACGGATTTGTTAAACTTAACCCAGCACCAAAGGACAAAGTCCTAAAGAGAATACAGTCTCTTAAAAAAGATGCCGAAAGTATTTCCAAAGAAGAAATTGAATCTTTACCTGAATTTTTTAGTTCTTGTTACGCTTCAAACGTATTAAGCTACTTACTAGCAGCACGTCGCTCTTTAAATTGGAAGAATGATAGAGTTGATGCAACAGTAATGGCTATTATTTTAGTGGATTTACATGGCAAAGTTCGAAGCTCATTGTCAAATCAAATGCGTCAAAGCAAGGCAATGAGTCCTGATTATTCAATTCGTTGGTGGAAAGATCGTGGTTTGCATCCGCCGGAACGTGATCCAATAGAATTTCTATCTAAAAAAGTTGTTTGGCGATATGATAAGGGTATCCCAAAATTGCGAACATCTGAAATGATTTTAGGAGATAGCATAGAGGAAATACCACGTTTACAAGAAAAGTTAGATCAAAAACAACAGCCAAAAGTGAGTTTACTTTTTACTTCGCCTCCTTATTTTGGTATTTCAAATTACCTCAAAGATCAATGGATACGTCTTTGGGTGCTTGGCGGCCCAACAAAGCCTGTTTCAAATGGTGATAAAAGATTCACTCGATTTGAATCAAAACCAACCTACCAAAATCTGTTATACAAAGTATTTAAAAGTTGCAGTGAGCTAATGGCAGAAAATGCTAAGATCTATATAAGAACTGATGCACGCCCATTTACCTTTGAAACAACGTTATCCGTATTAAAGGATATTTTTCCAAATAAACGTGTAGAAATAAAAGACCAGCCTTTTACAAAGAAAACTCAAACCGCGCTATACGGAGACAAAGAAAATAAACCCGGCGAACGCGACATAATCCTAACTTAAGTTAATTAATCATCTCCTTAATGTTACCTGTTATCACCTGTTTATCAGGTAACTGCACAAATTAAAAGGCACACCCTTCGATGTGCCTTACGTCTCATCACCAGCCGCTTAGGCTACTTGCCCAAGTTGCTCAAGCCTTCGTACATCCGCCGGTAGGCTTTTTCCGTCTTTTCCGGTGGCAACGCATACGAAAACCGTACCCAGTTCTTACCCGCATCTGAGAAGTAAATCCCCGCCACAACCGCCACACCATACTGCTCGGATAAGTACGTCATCAAGGCTTCGCTGTCCGCTAATCCGCCCGCCTTAATGAACGGCTCGCAGTTAATGAACGCATAGTAGCCGTCACCCATAATGGCCTTCACGCCGGTTGCCGCCAGTTCACGCCGCAGTATCTTCCGGCTTTCACGGCACGGCTCGATAATGCTGGCTGCCGCCTTGCCGAAGCCCATCTCATAAGCCGCAATTGCTACGGCCTGTGCATAGAAAGCTGGCACAACGCCATGTGACGCTTGGCTGGTAATGTAATCAATCACCTTCTTACCGGCGACCAGATGAGCACTCCGAACGTTGCTACCACCCAAGCTCTTGGTAATGCCGTCTAAGAAAATCAGCCGTTCACGCTGCTCCGGTGGAAATGCGTTCAGCACCATGTTGATGTCCGACGGCCCACCATCCGTTACCCAGTGGTAAATCCAGTCAAACAGCACGTAGGCATAACCGCTTTCCAACGCTGCCCGTGCCAGCTCGATCTGTTCTTCAACCGGAATGGTACGCCCTGTTGGGTTATCCGGCGATGTAATGACGATACCCGCCACCTTGCGGCCTTCTTTCGCCGCGAACTCAGCCGTCGCCTTAATCGACTCCGAGGTATAACGCCAGCCTTCCGCCGGATTACCCGGAGCCAACAGCACGTTCAGCCCCGCCATGTACGGCCCCCAGTTATAGGTAATCCACGGCACACGGCTGACGACCAACGCATCACCGGTTTCCTTGTTCCCCAATGCCAACATCGCCCCGTAGGCTTTTTGGAGGCCATCACGCCCGCCCTGCACGAAGCACACATTCGGCTCGCCCCACCCTGTCGCTGGATCGAGCTTCCAGTACTGCTCGACCGCCGCCTTGCGGAACATCGGTGTCCCCCACGGTTGGTCGTAAGCCGTGCCGTGCTTAATCTGGATTTCGGCTGCCCGCTGCAAAATCTCCGCCGGAACACCCGGCAGGCTCGCCCCGCCATCACCCTGCGACGCATCGAAGGTTGGCGCATCGGCTCCAGCGACTTCCTTGTACTTCTTCAGCGCATCCCGAATGAGGAACATCCGTGACGGTGGAATTGCCAGCATCTCCGCCGGATAATGATTGACCGGAATGCGGTTGGCTGGCGGCACAACGAACTGTGGTGTATCCAAATTGACCTGTGTGTAGTCTTGCGTAACCAAAAATAACCTCCAATTATTCTGCCTGAACAAACAAAAACACCCCTGATGGGGTGCTGTGTCAACGAAACGGAGCAAACTGGACAAGCCCCCACCGGGTCATGTTATGCAGATAGTATCCATATTAGTGGTAGTAATCGCCGTCAACATGGCTTGTTGATTCCTTAGTAAAAGTTTGCGTCTGTATTGTGACTCTTCCATAAGCGCCTGTCAATGTGGCAGGTTGCAGCATGGTTCGCGCAATTGGTTGTGCAAACTGCCTTATTGGTTCTCGGCCACCAATTTTTGCAAACTTTCCGCGCTGTTGATCGCCTTACCGGAAGTCGAACGGTCGATACGCTTAAGCAGCCCAACGAGTACATCCTTCGGCCCCAGCTCGATGAAGGTTTCCGCCCCAGCCGCCACCATCGCCTGTACTGATTCTGTCCAGCGCACCGAATTCGTAAGCTGCAAATCGAGTTCACGACGTATCGCATCCACGGCCGCAATCGGGGCAGCATCCACGTTCCCGTATACCGGCACAGTCGGCGTGGTAAATTGAGTTGCCGCCAAGACCTGCCGGAATTCCGCCGACGCACTTTCCATCAGCGGTGAATGCGCCGCGATGCTGATCGCCAACTTCACCACCTTTTTGGCCTTCGCTTCGGTCAGCAGTTGCATCCCAACTTCCAGTGTCGCCGCATCGCCGGAAATCACATTCTGACCGGGGCAGTTGTCATTCGCGAGGATCAACACGCCGCCTGTCTGCTGGCTGGCGTTCGCGCAAATCTCGCGGACTTGCGGCGCATCCAAGCCCAACACGGCAGCCATCGCGCCGGGGCTTTTCGTCCCTGCCGCCTGCATCAAGCGACCGCGTTCCCGCACCAACCGCAGCCCATCCTCGAAGGACACCGCGCCTGCTGCCGCCAGCGCCGTAAATTCGCCCAAGCTGTGACCTGCCACGAATACCGGTACAGCGGAAGGCAGTTCAGCTTGCAACGCACGTAAGGTCGCGATGCCAACCGTATACAGTGCCGGTTGCGTGTTGTAAGTGTCGTTCAACCCATCTTCCGGCCCATTGAAGCACAGGTCGCTCAACGAAAAACCGAGGATACGATCAGCTTGCTCAAAGGTTTGGCGCACAATCGGGTACGCTTCGGCGAGGTCTTTGCCCATGCCGACGGTTTGCGACCCCTGCCCCGGAAATACGAACGCGGTTTTCTTCCAGTCCATCTTGCTCTTATCCTTACACGAATGAATATATCTTTAAAAACACATCCACTTGCCAAGCGTTGCAAAATCTACCGCCCAAACAAAACAAAAGCCGCCCTGTTCATCGCAGCGCGGCTCTTATTCACGTTTGCAGTTATGCTTACGCTTCTTTGACTTCAACAACCGTTTCACCCTTATACGTACCGCATTTGGGGCAAACATGGTGGGCGACGTGGTAATCACCACAGGTTTCGCACACGACGAGGTGGTTGAGGCTCAGTGCGTCGTGTGAACGGCGTTTGCCACGACGGCTGGGGGAATGTCTACGTTTTGGCAGCGGACCCACGAGATGTTTCTCCTCAGTACATTGTTCGACAGTGGAGCGATTATAAAGTCAGCGTTAATTGAAGTCAAGGTAGGGTCACGCAAGGTATCTGTTAGCTTAAGGTGACATACTAACCCGCGATGCTTGCACCACATGCAAGCATTGTCTTAATATGGATTTTTCGGGACGCTTCGTCTACAGTTACGCCGCAGCATTCCCTCTCAAATGATAGGCAAGCCATATGACCAATGATAACAACACGCCCACCGAAAATCGCAGCGCTGGTCGTATTATTCTCCGCAATACGCTTTTCGGCGTTGGTTCCCAAATTGCACTGCGTATTGTCAGCTTCCTGTTCCAAATTTTCGTCATCCGCACCCTCGGCGACGCGGAATTCGGCACCTACAACGTCATTATCTCGTGGGTGTCATACTTCCAAGTCCTAGGCGACTTGGGCATTACCCAGTACTTCCGCCGCGAAATCGCCCGTGACCGCAGTGCGACCGGGCGCTACTTCTGGGATATGGTGGTGCTGCGGCTGCTGCTGGCGGTTGTCACATCCATCGTCACCATTGGTTCAGCCTTCATATTCCTCACACCCTACTCGTCGGAAAAACTGCTTGCGATTGCCCTATTCTGCGGCACTTATTTCTTCCAAGCCTTTCTCTATCCACTGTTGATGGTGATTGAAGGCAACGAACGTGTCGACATCTCCCAAATGTTCAACGTCATCGGGCAGATTGTCATCCTGATCGCCGGTTTTATTCTCGTCAGCATCAGCAAGAGCTTCTTCTGGCTCATCATCGCTGGCTTCATCAACATTCCGGTGCTGATCTTCTTGGCCTACCGCGTTGTTAAGCGCAATAATTTCGGACCGCCGAGCTTTCACATTAACCGCAGTATGTGGTGGGGCATCCTTCAATATGGCTTACCCTTCGGCCTCATTCAGTTCGCGCTCACTTCAAACCGCTTTGCCGACCGTATCGTCCTCAATCAATTCCAGTTCAGTGCCGCCGAAATCGGTTGGTACAGCATCGCCTATAACCTCACGCTGAACTTCACGACGTTGGCGCAAGCCTTCAACGATGCCTTCCAACCCACCCTCGCCCGTGAACACGCGGGCGATCCCACCAAAGCGCCACGCTGGTACTTCCGCTCGGTCAAGATGATGCTGTTCCTTGCGCTGCCCATCGCCATCGGTGGGATGCTGCTCTCCGAACCACTCATCAGCACACTCTACAAGCCGCAAAACCGTGCCGCATATATCGCGTTCTTCATCATTATTTGGGACTTGCCAGCCGTGCTGTACAACAACTTCTGCGGCAATATGACCACCGCCATCGTCAAGGAACGGGCAGCCGCACGCATTAACGTCACCCAGTCTATCGTCAATATTGTGGTGAATATCGTCCTCATCCGACCGCTGGGCATGATCGGCGCGGCCTTCGCCACCGTCATCAGCGATACCTACGCCGCGTCGCTCTTTTACCTGCTGTTCCGTCGGGAGTTCGGGCCGGGGTTGGGCTTCAAACATTTGCTGCGGGTGTTAGCTTCTGCCATCGGCATGGGTGCGGTGATTGTTATTCTGCATGAACTAGGGATTAATCTCTTTATCACCATCGCCCTCGGTGTAGTCGTCTACCTCGCCTTCATCTGGCTGACGAAAGCCTTCACTGACGAGGAACGGGCGCTCATCAGGGGTATTGTGCAGCGCGTTACCCGCAAAATCGGCATCAGCGCACAGGCTTAAAAACAAAAACGGGCAGGATGCATATCCCGCCCGTTCCCTCAAACTCGCTTCGGATTACCGCTTATGCTTGCCCTCGATAACCGCAATTTCATCCTGAACATTTTTTAGCAGCTTTTGGGTCATCTCCAACCCGAACTGCTGTCCCTTGGGCTTGGCTAAGATCGCCTCTAGCTTCTGCCGGAACACCGAGGCTGAGGCATAGAGTTCTTTCAGCTTTGCTGCTGCTTCAGGGGGAATACCGCCCTCTCCTTTCGCGTTAGCCTTAGCCTGCGGGCTACCAGACTGCGACGGCAGGTCATCAAATCGGGATTTCTTGGGCGGTTTCGCCGCACCTTGCGTATCGGTCGGTGCATCCGAAGTCGTCCTCGGAGCAGCAGGCTCTTTGGGGGTGGGGAATAATTTAACGGGTTTAATCTCGTTACGAATGAGTGTAACGAAAATCGCCATTCCGTTTGACTCAGGGTCAGGCGCACAAACCCCCTCAATATAGAGCCGGTCTTCAGGATTTTCGAGCGGCTTCTCAACCGATGACCATTGTTTAGGGGTCATGTAAACCGTATAGAGCGTGGGCGCTTGTGGCGGAATGGGAATCCCGTGTGGAAGAATCGGCATTGAGGCGACATAAGACATGGTGGTGACAACTACGTCCGGTCGCTTGACCACTGAACCGGGGCGACCCACCAATTGTACTTTCATGGAAACAATCTCTCCTTGATGAACACGTAACCTCTCGATAATTGCCAAGCGTTCCGTCCAATCCAAAAGCGGCACGGATACGGGCTTCGGAATGAGGGCTTTCCTTTTCCAATCTGGTGTCGGGAAAATCTGGAATTGTTGTTCGAGCGAAATATTATCGCGGATAAGACGAAAGTAAACCCCGCCGGTGCTGCGCCGACGCGACTGATCCATCAGCATCAAACCACCTTGCGCTTCAACCGTCATGGTCTCATCAAGTATTTTCCGTGCGAACTCGACTCCGAATAGTTGGATAATCTTGCGGATCTGTTCAATTGGAATATCCTCAGTCTCGCCTAACGCATTCGCGATCTCAACAACTGCTTTATTTAACGCTTTTCGATTCAGCTTCTCCATAACCTATCGCCTTCATTCGGTTGAATTATCGAATACTAAATTCCGAGAATTCTTCACAGTCTACAAGCCAATTCACCTCAACACGGATAACGTTCGCTGCGGGTGATCCACGCTGCAAAAACACCAGCAGTTCTTCAAGCTGCTTCCTGCTGCCTCTCGCCGTCACCTCAACACTGCCATCGCTGCGGTTACGCACCCAACCTGTTACCGCAAGCGCTTTAGCACGTAGCTGTGTATAAAACCGGAAGCTAACCCCTTGCACCTGCCCGTAAACTTGTGCATGTAGACATTGATTAGTATCATCCATATGCGCTCCATGCAAAACCACTGTGGTTTCACGATCCGTCCTTGTAACCTCAATCAGCGCGTTCGTCGCCGGATCAACCATCTCTGATACCGTTCCATCCGGCCACTCGATTGTGAGTTGTTGTAACACAGTTCCGGTCGGATAGCCAAAATGTATCTGTGACGGATCGCCGGATAGATAACCGCTGCTCGCCTTGACGGTGCGTCTGTAAATGCCCGCATCAGTAGTCAGCGTCAGGTTCGCGCCAATTGCGCGGGTATTCAAGCTGTCCACCCATCGCAAATCGACCGCTGAACGACTGCCTTCACACAGTTGATTTTCGAACAGTTCCGCTGGCGCACGTAAGTTATTGACGACAATATCAAGATCGCCGTCACCATCCATGTCCGCCATGCTCATCCCGCGCCCGCCGCTGTCTGACCCCAACCCCCACGAAGGCATCAGCTCAAATTGACCATCACCTGTATTCTTGAATGCTTGGTTCGCCTCAACCAATTCATGATTAGGCAAATCAGGGAAGGTCCCCATCTCGGCGAACCCATTCACGACGTATAAATCCAAGTAACCATCTTGGTCGAGATCACCAAACTTACCCGACCAACTCCAACCGGTCGCGTCAACCCCCGCCGTCCGCGCCGTATTCGTGAAGCTGCCAATCGTCTGTAAAACGTTTTCGGTCACTTGGGGGTCGGTATTCAAGTTGCGCCCTTCATTGATCGACCGTGTAATATCGGGCATGACCACCTGCCCCTGCGCGTCGTCTTCATAAGGCTTCATATCCGTTGAGAATACTTCGACCGAACCGTCGTTATTGATGTCGCCAAAGTCGAGGCTCATCGTACTGTGGCTCATTGTTTGGAGCAGCGTTTCTGGCTCAAATCCGGTTTCCGTCCAGTACCAAACTTGGTCAGGCACAGCGAAGTCATTCCCCACCCAGATGTCCAAGTGTCCATCACCGTTCACATCAACCAGCGCCAACGCCAGTGCTTGAGCGCTGGTCGCAAGCGCGTTCACCTGAAACCTACCCCCGTCGTTCTCGTAATAATAGACACCGCCGTTGCCACTCATCAAGAAATCTTGCCCGAAGTCGGTCAATAAGCTGGCATCATACGTCGCCCCAGCCAAATCCAAATCGCCGTCGCCATCCATATCCGCCCAATTAATCGCGTACAGCGGCTTCGCCAGCCCCGCCACGAACTCCCGCAAGAAGCCGCCCTTCCCGTCATTGTGCATATACGTCGGGGCGATCTCTGTGCGTGTGAAAAAGAGATCCAGCCAACCATCGCCATCCACATCGACCACCGTGACCGCGCGGGACTCACCATGCGGCAAATGCTCGGTGCGGAACGCTAGACCACCTTCGTTCCACAAAATCGTATTTTTACCGGCGTGGTTCGCCAGCACAATATCCATGTCACCATCATTGTCGAGGTCGTTAATCGCAACTCCGCCGCCGTTCGCCTCGAACATACGCACCCGGTTGCCACTGGGGACGGTCGTAATGTGGTCGAGTGTATGCCGAATAAACGTGCCTGAACATTGACGTTCATCCCGCAAAAATGAGGTCGTTGTAACGCTAATAGATGGAGCAGCGTCCAATGATTGATATGGGAGGTTGAAACCCATCATGAGGCAGACAAACACCGCACAGCGGGCTAACGGGTGAGTGATGGTAAGGGGCATAGTGAAGTTTGGCTTACTCGGTGTACGATCTACTTTTCAAGATAATGGTACAGAGCCTGCCCCAAGCATAACATATCGAGAGATGAATGTCGCGCCGGTTGCCCAGACCAAATAAACGCCAATGGCTTGCATACAACGCCGGACGAAAGTGCTAAAATATGGGCAATAGGCGAGGATATAAAACATGCAAACTGACAACCAAACACTCAAGTTCGCGCATGAAAGAGCATTAGAAGTGCTGCGCCGCTGCGTCACACCAAGCGGGTTCCGCGCTTCCGGCTTAACGGCGGGCTACCCTCAGGTCTGGGCGCGGGATAACGGCGTGATTGCTTTGGGCGCGTTCGCCAGCGGTGACGCGGAACTCATCGCGACCGTTCGGGCGGGGCTTGCCACCCTCGGCGCACACCAGTCGCAACGTGGGCTAATTCCCCTCAATGTCAACCCCGACAACGGCTACATCAGCACCGAAAACGCGGGCGCAGTTGACGCGAATTTGTGGTTCATCCTGCTCCACTTCGCCCACCTACAAACCACAGGCGATATGGACTTCCTGAAAGACAATTGGGATAGGATTACCAACGCCCTCAAGTGGCTTGAATATCAGGATATGAACGAATGCGGCTTGCTGGAAATCCCGGAGGCCGGTAACTGGATGGATTTAATCGCCGTCCGCTATAACACCCTATACGATAATTCGCTCTACTATGCAGCGGCGCTCGCTTACGACCTCATGTACCAGCGCCTGCCGGAACCGGCACCGCGCCACACCATGAACGTCAACGCCGCCCAAATTCACGAACGCATCAACCTACTCATGTGGATCGACCGCTGCTGGGTGGCCGAACACTTTGCCGAGCAGCTCGAACGGCTCAAAGCCATTCGCCTCGAATGGTACATGCTATACCACAACATCGGTACCATCTCCAGCCGCCCCTACTACCTGCCGTGGGTCGCCTTCCGCGAGTATGGTGACTGGTGTGATACGCTCGGTAACTGCCTCGCCATTTTGTCAGGCATCGCCGATTACCACCGGCGCGAACATATCCTGCGCTATATGTATCAAGTCGGCATCGCCGAACCCTACCCCAGCAAAGCCATCTACCCGCCCATTCACCCCGGCGAAAGTGACTGGCGTTCGTACTATCGCAGCCGTAACCTCAACCTGCCGCACCAATATCACAACGGCGGCATCTGGCCGATGGTCGGCGGCTTCCACGTCGCGGCGCTGGTGCGTCATCAGTGGCATTCCGAAGCCGAACGCTTGCTGCTCTCGCTTGCCAACGCTAATCAGCAGGGTTCGCGGGACGATGAAGGCTTCAACGAATGGATGCATGGTGTAAGCGGGCATCCGATGGGCTTCGAACTGCAAGGTTGGTCAGCCGCCATGTATATCTATGCCGAAAACGCGGTACAAAATGGGCAGCTACCGCTCTTTGACGATCTCTTAGCCGCCAAACCAGAAGCCGCACGGCTCACCGAAATGAACGACTTTGCGATCCACGCTGGAGGTGGCCCGGTCTAGAATTACACGGCATGGTTCTAATGGCATAACGTCACGAAGGCGTTATAATCCGATTTGCTGGAAAGTGTTTCGCACGTTTCATCAAGCATAGGAGCGATAATATGAGGAAACGGCTTACAGGTATTTTACTGATTATTTTGGTACTCGCAGCATTTAGTAACGTCGCGGTCGCCCAAGACCAAACCACCTTGTTGTGGGGTATGTGGGGCAGCCCGGAAGAAATCGCCGTTCATCAAAAAGTGGCCGATGCCTATATGGAAGCCAACCCCAACGTCACGGTTGAGTTGTGGTCGCAGCCGTGGGGTGATTACTTCACGAAGATGGACACTCTGTTCGCAGCCGGTGACGGTACCGCTATCCCCGATGTGTTCTTCATGTCGCCCATTCAGCGCTACGCCGCCAGTGGCTTGATTCAGAGCCTCGACCCCTTCATCGAAGAAGCGGGCTTGGATCGTGAAGATTACTGGCCGGGTGCGCTCGAAAGCACCTCGCTCGACGGTGTGGTCTATGGTTTCCCGCGTGACAGCGCCGTGGAAACCCTGTACTACAACAAAGATGATTTCGACGCAGCAGGTCTGGAATACCCGACCGACGAATGGACGTGGGATGACCTGCGTGCCGCCGCTGAAGCCCTGACCATCAAGGATGACACCGGTCGCGTCACCCGTTACGGTCTGGCTGCGGAAGGTGGCAAGTACTTCAACTTCGTCGGTGCCAATGGTGGCGCAATTCTGGACG
>Ga0209460_1000276_pt1 | contig 59158 bp, 47 predicted proteins | sample EBPBio132013_DNA_FD_185868 | JGI IMG/M metagenome (GOLD analysis project Ga0209460, IMG submission 185868) | Wastewater treatment Type I Accumulibacter community from EBPR Bioreactor in Madison, WI, USA - Reactor 2_5/13/2013_ DNA (SPAdes)... | ecosystem: Engineered > Bioreactor > EBPR >... | reverse complement strand
CGGAATCGGTAATTTCATCTTTAATCAACGTAATTGGACGGAGATGGAGTTTTACCATTTTCTGAACGAATTTCATGTGAGTGCCGGGAAGCCGAAGTTTTTTGAATAAACCGGGAATCATCCGGGCGCCAAGATCATCATGACCATGAAACGTCCAGCCACGGCCGGGAACAAACCGTTTCGTTTTTGGTTTGGCCACATCATGATACAATGCTGACAACCTGAGCCAAACATCATCGGTTGTGGTACAAATATTATCGAGAACCTGAAGGGTGTGAAAAAACGTGTCTTTGTGTCCGTATCCGTCAAGCTGTTCAATGCCAACCATGACTGAAAGTTCAGGATGAAGGATCGGAAGCACTCCGGTTTCATGCATCAGAACAAATCCGACCGAAGGTTTATCTGACCTGAGAATTTTCAGAAATTCATCGGTGATACGTTCCTGTGAAATGATGGAAAGACGGTCCTTCACATTTCCGATGGCTTCAATGGCTTCCGGATGGATGACGTACTGCAATTGGGTCGCAAACCGGATTCCACGTAAAATCCTGAGCGGATCGTCATCAAATGTGGTTTCAGGTTCAAGCGGCGTGCGGATGAGTCCGGTTTCGATATCTGCAAGTCCGTTATACGGATCAAAAAGCTCTCCGTAATTATCAGCATTCAGAGAAATTGCCATGGCATTGATCGTAAAATCACGGCGGGCAAGATCTTCTTCAAGCGTTCCGGAGGCAACGGTTGGGCGGCGGGTTCCACGGTCAAAGTAAGCTTCCTTGCGGGCACCGACAAATTCAAGAATCTGTTCGTGCCAGGGAATCATGGCCGTTCCGAAATTTTCGTACGTCACCACACGACGGACGCCAAGGCCATCTGCGACAGCATGTGCGAGGTCAATTCCGCTTCCGAGGGTAACAAAATCAATATCTTTCAGATCACGGTTGAGAATCATGTCTCGTACAAATCCGCCAACAACGTAGGTTTCGAGACCCAATTGGGCAGATTTTTCTGCGACGACACGAAAAACCGGATTACTGTCTAATTCATGTTTATAATTCAAAAGAGATATCCAGTCTTAATAAATTCCTTAAACGCAAAGGAAACCGCTAAGGCACTAAGACGCAAAGGTGAATAAACTAATTTTTTTTAAAAAGGTATTTTGGTTGGTGATTTTAAAATTTAACCAGGAGAATGTTAAAGTGGATTGAAAATTTACATTTACCTTTTGATGGAGGTTCCAAAATTATTGTTTTATTACACCGATCTGGTATAAAAATTCCGGAGCAAAGTCGGCTCCATTTGGCCATTCAATTGTGTTAAATGAAATTTTAAAATTTTTAAACTCCGCAGGATTTTTTAGGGGTTCAAAAACATCCCCATTTAATTCATTTTCCAAATCCACAACTTTATTTATTCCATTATTGAACTTTATAAGAATCTTAAAATCGCCCAAATATTGAGCGTCTTCGACTTCAAGAAAAATTGTTTTCATTTTAATGGCTCAATTTTATTCAGGTTTTTGCCTAGCTTAGCCAGGTTCCAGTCATTGAGTAGATCTTCACGATGAATTTCCAGCCAGTCAAATACCATTTTCAATGCACGTTGGGGCATTTCACCTTTTACTATTCCATCATGAATGGTTACAATTGCTTTGTAATCACCATACCAGACATGAAAATGTGGCGGGTCATGATCTTTGTAGTTCATAAGAATGATCAGACCATAAAACCGGGATATTTCTGGCATCATCCAGCCTTAAAAAGTTTTGTAATTATAATTTCAATTCACCAAAAACAAGATACCAACTATCAAAGAATGTTTCAATTCAACGACTTTACCCAGTTAAATCCGTTTTTGATGCAATCATTCACACCAATTCCATTTTTCCAGTTGCCAAGCAAATGAAGTCCCGGATGTTTTGAGGTCTGGGTGGTAATGGTTTCAACATGTTTAAAATGACCCACATTGTACTGCGGAATGGCAGCCGGCCAGAATTTTACCCCGGTTACGACTGGTTTTTCTTTAATTCCCAAAAACGAATCCAGCGACTCCAAAGCAAGACTGATCAGTTCTGCTTCTGATTTTTTCACGGCATCCGGGTTACAGGCACCGCCGATCATGACCGTATAATTTGCCCCGCCAAAAGGTGACACCCCGTCAAACGTTCCCGAGTTAAAAATAATCCCCAGAATCGGTTTATTTTCAATTTTTGGAATCAGGAAACCAAATCCCTGCTGATGAGTTCCGGTCGTGGTAAATCCCAGATTCACAGAAACCACCGGCGCATAATCAACTTTCTGAAGTTCAGCAGCCAAAGCCGGGTTAAAGGATTCAACCAGTTTCGCCGTCACTGAAGCTGGGGTTGAGAAAACCACGTCATCCGCTAAAAGAACTTCTCCTGAAGATAATTCCACTTCCCATTTTTCATTTTTCAAAAGGGATACAACTGAAACTCCGGTTTTGAGTTTGTCGCCAAACTGTTCGGCCAGATGTTTTGCAAAATTCTGGATTCCGCCTTCAGTTGAATAAAAACGGGATTTACCGGTTTCAGGATGAGGGAAATCGGCCAGTTCAAGTTCTTTTTTTCTTTTGGATTCTTCCTTCCCGGCACGAAGTCCACGAATGACCGAACCGTATTTTTTCTCAGCTTCCCACAAAGAAGGAAAAGCCGAACGGACGGAAAGTTTTGAAATATCGCCGGCCCAAACGCCTGAAATAAAGGCATCGAGAAGCACTTTTGTGATATGAGTCCCGAATCGACGGGTGAAAAACGATTCCAGACTTTCATCCTCATCCGGACAGGAATTTTTCAGATTCCGTTCTTTTAAAGCTGACCAGATAACGCCTTTCATCGCCGGGGCAAAAAGCATTTTAAACGGATTTCCGCCAAGCTGATTAAGCTGATTTTTGTACCAGATAAAGCGGGTAGAGGATGTTTTTCTCCCTGGTTTCAGTAAGTGCCAGCCGTTGGTTTCGTTGAGCAAGTGGAAAAAAGCATGACTGGTTTTCAGAACGCCACGGGGTCCGTATTCAAAGGTAAAACCCAACTGTTGTTCAGAAACAAAACTTCCGCCGGCAACCGGATTTTTTTCAAGGATGATGATTTTGTCACCGGGAAATTTTTTCTGGTAATACGTGGCTGCAGAAAGTCCGGAGATGCCGGCACCGATAAAGACAATGGTTTTCATAGGTCCTTCAGGGCAAAAAGGTAAAAATACGGAAAAGGAGAAGAAGAAGTTAGAAGTTGGAAGTGAGAAGTTAGAATACTTGCCGGGTTAAAAGATTACACGGATGGAAAAATTCATTTATAAACCAAGCTAAAGCACGAGTCCTTCGTACAGGGATGATCAGGATTGACAGGGCGGAGGATAATTGTTAATGGTGAATGATTAATGGTTAATGGGAATTACGAAATCCGGAAATTGAATTTCCTCGCCCCAGAGGGGTGACATCTTGGTAGAAACAAATTCACAAAAACAATTTTCTCACCCCAGCGGGGTGATATGTTTGTAGGTCAACCGAACAAATAAACGCCAAAAACCGTCCGGTTATCCTGTTCATCCTTGAATCCTGTAAATCCTGATTCAGACTTTCCTTCCCCGTACCACGTAAAACGTACCACGTACCCCGTAAACCCTCCCCGAATTAACCGAATTTATTCCAGACCCCATTGTATTTTTCTTTCATAACACCTACCTTACCAAACAGGCACTCTTGTGACTGATAACCCGGACGGAGGGCTCCAATGAAAGAGGTTTTAGCTGTTATTCTTGCCGGCGGAAAAGGTGAACGCCTTTCACCCCTGACCAAAGACCGGTCAAAACCCGCCGTTCCTTTTGGCGGCATTTACCGGATTGTGGATATTACCCTGAGTAACTGCATCAATTCAGAGATCTACAAAATTATGATTTTCCCCCAGTACCGGGGTCAGTCACTTGTCGATCACGTTGAAGCAGGGTGGAATATTTTCAGTTTGAACCTAGGTCACTTTATTAAAATTGTCCACCCGCAGCTTTCTGAACAATCTGATACTTACAAAGGAACTGCTGATTCAGTCAGACACAACATGAAACTGATCAACCATGCCGGTGTTGATTACGTTCTGGTACTTTCGGGTGATCATATTTACAAAATGGATTATCAGCTTTTCTTAGATTTTCATATTGATAACAACGCCGACCTCACCGTTGCCGTCAAAGAAATTCCAATCGGAGAAGCTTCACGTTTCGGAGTTTTATCTGTAGACGAAACCGGAAAAGTAATCGGATTCCAGGAAAAACCAAAAAAGCCAAATTCTGCTCCCGGAAACCCGGACAACGCTGTAATTTCAATGGGAGTTTACCTGTTCAGGCTTGATTATCTGAACAAAATCCTGAAAAAAGTAGAAGGCCACGATTTTGGTCATGACGTCATTCCGGTGGCCGCTGAACAAGGTCATGTGATGGCCTATTGTTTTGATAAAAGAAATCGTATCAGAGATTATGCCTGGGTCTCGAATGATGATGGCAGCAGAAGCCGGCTTCTTGTTGAAAACACCAATGATGCCTTTTACTGGCGTGACGTTGGAGATCTTGATTCTTACTGGCAGGCTAATATGGATTTAACAGGTGTCATTCCGGGATTTAGTCTGTACGGTGAAAAATGGCCGCTGAGAACTTTTCAGCAGCAATATCCACCAGTAAAAACCGTATTTAACAACCGGAAAGATTACCGGGTCGGTGCCGTTCTCGATTCAATTGTTTCGCCTGGAAGTATCATCAGTGGCGGAACTGTGCTCAACTCTGTTTTATCTTATAACGTTCGGGTTAACAGCTGGGCTTATGTTGAAGAATGTGTCATTTTCTCAGATGTAGAAATAGGCCGTCACTGCAAACTCCGCCGTTGCATCATCGATAAGCACAATTACATTCCCAATGATACTGTAATCGGATACGACCTTGAGGAAGATAAAAAACGATTCACTGTTACAGCCGGCGGAATTGTTGTCGTGGCAAAACGAACATTTAAACGGGAAGGTGAAGATCAGCTTTAATTTGGCTTTCTTACCACAAAAATCACAGATTTGCCCAACTTTTTGATTAAAACGGAAGCAGGCTTTCTTCCTCTTTGTTTTTCGTGTAAATTTTAACTTTATAATTCTGCACTACAGTTATTAACTTTCACATTTTTAATTTCATGTTTTACCGGAAGATTTTTTCCTTTTTTACTGTCGTTGTGGCAGCACTGCCTGTTTTCTCTCAGGAGTATTCTCTTAATTTTGAACGGCTTTCAGGAAAGGACGGGCTTCCGCATACAACCGTTTATTCCATCCGGCAGGATCCAACAGGGTTTATGTGGTTCGGCACCGAAAATGGTCTGGTCAGATACGATGGTCAGCAATTAAAAGTCTGGCAGGCAGATCCGGATAATCAAAACGGACTTTCAGGCTCAAATATTTCGTGTGTTGATATTGATGCAAACGGAAAACTGATACTGGGCTTGTGGGGTGAAGGACTCAACCTGTTTGACCCGGTCAGAAATACGTTTACCCGATACCGGAACGACCCCACCGACCCGAACTCACTCAATGATAACCGAACCCAGGTGGTTTTTTCAGATTCAAAAAACCGGATCTGGGCAGGAACCTACCGTGGCGGCTTAAACCGGTTTTTACCGGAAGAGGGAAAGTTTCTTCACTATGTGAACGTACCCGGCCAGAAATCAACGATCAGCTCGAACCGGATCTGGTCAATTACTGAAGCCCCTGATGGCAATCTTTGGGTCGGAACTGAAGATGGATTTAACCGATTTGATCCTGAAACAGGAAAATTTGACCGGTTTTTCACATCAGACAATTCACCTGAACAGGTAAAAGGTCATCAGATCAGATTTATTTACCCTGATAAAGCCGGCACGCTCTGGCTCGGAACTGATTACGGACTGTATCTTTTCAATCCCGCAACCAATAAGATCAAACGTTTCCTGAAAGAAGATGGTCCCGGATCAATCAGTGACAATATCATTAACTCAATTTTGGAAGATGCTTCCGGAAATATCTGGATTGCTACCTATAACCGGGGTTTGCTGAGATACATCCCGGAAAAAGAAAAATTCATTTCTTACACAGCTGATCCCAAAAACCCCAATGCTCTCAGCGGAAATGACATCAGAGCCATTTATCAGGATCGTTCGGGCACAATCTGGACCGGCGGCCGCAGCAGCAGCATTGCACGATTCAATTTAATTGCAAAAAAATTCAATTACATCAGCAACAATCCGAACAACCCAAATTCACTCAGCGATAACGATGTAACAGCAATCCATCAAAGTTCAGACGGCAATCTCTGGATCGGCACAAATGGATTCGGGTTGAACGAATACGACCAGACCAACGACAGATTCCGTTTTTATACCACTAAAAACAGTGCACTTGGCAGTAACAACATCCAAACGGTTTATGCTGCATCTGATTATGTCTGGATCGGAACCCGAAACGGCGGATTGAACCGGCTTGACCGAAAATCAGGAAAAATAACAGTTTACGCGTCAAACCGAAACCAGACTCATTCCTTCAGCAACAATACCATCAGAGCAATTCTTCCAGATAAACCCGGCTTTTTATGGATCGGAACCAAATCTGCCGGACTTTATCTCATGGATATTAAAAAGGAAAAACTGACACCCATTCAGAACGACCCGATGAACCCAAACAGCCTGAGCGGAAATGACATCAGGTGCCTGCTGAGGTCACGGGATGGCACACTCTGGATCGGAACTGATGGTGGCGGCCTGAATCGCTTCAACTCTAAAGACTCGACGTTCACATTCTGGAAAAGCATTCCCGGAAAGGCAAACAGTCTCACCAATGATGATGTTGTATGCCTGTGGGAAGACTCTGAAGGCTTCCTTTGGGTTGGAACTGATGGTGGAGGGCTAAACCGGTTTAATCCAAAAACAGGCAATTTTGAAGCCATTTCTAAGCAGGCCGGCGTTTTCGGCAATATCATATACGGTCTTCTGGGTGATGACAGAGGAAATCTCTGGATTCAAACTTTTAACGGACTTTCACGCCTCGACCTTGAAACCCGTTCAGTCAGAAATTATACTGTTAACGACGGACTTCAAAGTTCAATGTTTAACCAGAATGCCTGTTTCAGATCGTCAACAGGTGAACTTTTTTTTGGCGGAATTAACGGTATCACCTCCTTATTTCCCGGTCAGATTAAAGACAACACTTTCATTCCTTCTGTTGTACTTACATCCTTCAAAATTTTCAACAAAGAAGTCGAAACCGATTCTTCAGTTTCATACCTGAAAACGATTTCTCTTGACTATAAAGACAATTTTTTCTCAGTTGAGTTTGCTGCCCTCGACTTTGTGAATCCGAAAAACAATCAGTTCAAATATAAACTTGAAGGGTTCGATAAAAACTGGGTTGAATCCGGAACCCGGAATTTTGCAAGCTATACCAATCTTGATGGCGGAAATTATGTTCTGAGAATTATCGGGTCGAATAATGACGGAACCTGGAATCAGGATGGAATTTCAGTTAATCTCAAAGTTGTACCTCCATTCTGGCAAACCTGGTGGTTTAAAATCTTCGGTATTTTATTACTGGGTACTTTAATCTGGCTTTTCTTTAGTCTCAGAATTAAGCTCATCAGAGATCACAACCGCAACCTCGAAGCTGATATTTCTCAGCGAACCCATGAACTTTCAGAAAAAAACACTGTTCTTGAAACCGCACTTTCTGATCTGAAAGCAGCCCAGACACAATTGTTTCAACAGGAAAAAATGGCTTCATTGGGTACACTTGTTGCAGGAGTTGCCCACGAGATCAATAACCCTGTTAACTTTATTCATACCAGTGTTCACCCGCTTCACCGTGATTTTACCGAATTGCAGAAAACCCTGCGTGAATTTATGGAACTGCATAATGAGCTTGCGTTCCTGAAAACTGCCGGAAAAAAAGAAGAAATACTTAAAATTATTGATAACCTTGGGGATGAAGAGCGAATCAACCACGTCATTGAACTGGAAGGCGAAATTGAAATTTTGCTGAAAGGTATAGAAACCGGTTCAAACCGGACGGCTGAAATTGTAAAAAGCCTGAGAACCTTTACCCGCCTGGATGAAAACATCTGGAAACAATTTAATATTCATGATGGTCTTGACAGCACGATTCAGATTCTCACACCCAAGTGGAAGAATAAAATAATAATTGAAAAAGATTACGGCGATATTCCTGAAATTGAATGTTACCCCGGACAGATCAATCAGGTTTTCATGAACCTTCTGGTGAATGCTATTGAAGCAATCCCGGCCGAAGGAAATATCACCATCAAAACAATACATACCGGATCAAACGTTGAAGTCAGATTCAGGGATAGTGGCTGTGGCATCAGCAAAGAAGAGCAAAACCGGATATTTGAACCGTTTTTTACCACCAAACCTGTAGGTAAAGGAACCGGTCTCGGTCTTGCAATTTCTTATAATGTTGTAACCAAACACAACGGAACCATCAAGGTTGAATCTTCTCCGGGAAATGGAACCTTGTTCATCATCAGCCTGCCGGTTCTTCAGGCTCCAGTCACCCTTCAGCCTGAAGAAGTTACCCAAAACTACTCCTGATTTACAGGTCTTTGTTTTTAGGCGGATTTTTACCGAAATTAAAAGCTATTATCCGCCACTCGTAAAAACAGGTTTCAATGTCTCTGCTTCAACCCCTTTTATTTTCTTATCCTGACACCAAAACCGGTACCAGGATTTTTTGCTGATGGCACTACAGGATCTTCCCCGGCGTATCATCATTTTTCACCCGGGCTTAACCGGTGAAACCATCCGAAGTGACTTTTTTTACAAAGCTGTACGGATCCAATATCCTGCAGCCGACATCACTCTGATCACTTTGCCTGAGAATTATACCTTATTAAAGTACTGTCTCCACTTTAACGAACTGAAATTTTTAAAAGGTGGATTTGAATTTATCGCCTTGTTGCGTTGGGTCAGAGAAAAACAACCTGATCTTTTTATTGATTTATCTTTTTCCAGCTCAAGACACAGGTATTATTTTGCAAAATGGGGAAAGGTCACCCGCTCAATTGGCTTTCATTTGCCTGGAACAGCCCCACTTTTTAACCGGAATGCTGAGTTAACTGATAATCCCTCTTTTTTGATTGCATTGAAAAGGCTTGCAAAACTTGCAGAAATTGCATTACCCCCAGCCGGATTGAAACCCCATGTTTCCATCGGCCCAAGGGAATTTGATAATGCAAAACGACAACTTTCTCAAGCCAACCCAAATCAAGACCCCATTATTGCCGTAAATCTGAGTGCCTCATCACCAGATCGTTACTGGAAAGTTGACCTGTGGTGGAAGTTTTTACTCAACATCCAGAAAACGGATAAAAATGTGAAATTTTTGCTGTTGTCTGACCCCGGCGATGCTCATATTTCTAAGGATATTGCAACTCCGTTCGCACCAGGCACCTGTATTTTCCCGGCTTATTCTGATCTTCAGCATTTGGCGGCGTATCTGGTTCAGTCAGACCTGCTTATTTCGGCTGATTCCTGGGTTCTTGATATTGCTGAATCTTTTCGTGTACCTGCAGTTGCCATTTATCCTGAAATTTTAAGAAATTCAGATCCGTACGGTCAGCATCATTCTCGTTTCGAAGGCGTTTATTCAGGCTCAAAACCTGTAAAAGAAATTACCATTCAGGCTGTTTATCAGGCTTATTGCCGGATTCGTCCGGAAATCAGCCGGATTGTAACCTGAGTTTCGTCTGGTCACCTTCCTATAAAAAGGCAGTTTATGTCACAGAAATTTCCTGAAATTTACGGAACCCCTGTTCCCGATTGTAAATTATTCAACGGATTTAAACCGTGTGAACCTTACAAGGAATGCAGAACCTGTCAGGATCCCGTTCCGCTCGGAACCCGTATTCTCATCATCAATTTTGAGTCGATGGGTGATATTCTGGTAAACACCAGCTTTCTGCCTGCGTTAAAACGGAAGTTCCCTGAATCTCAGATTACCTGGCTGACCCTCACTAAAAACCGGGCGTTGCTCAACAATAACCCTTACATTGATCATCTTTCGCTGTATGATTATGATGAAAGATTGTTTTTGCTTGCGCAGGAATTTGATGTTCTCATCAACATTGACAAATCAGACCGGGCCGCTTCAATTGCCATGAAAATGAAGTCGAAGGAAAAACTGGGTTTTGGCCTGAACCGGAACGGTGCTTTGATTCCGTTAAATCCGGAGGCCACGTACCTGTATCAGCTTGGGCTCAGTGACGAACTGAAATTCAAAACCAACAAACGCACCATGTCTGATATCATCCATGAAATGCTCAGACTTGAGTATCGCCGTGACGAAATGATTCTGCTTTTTTCAAGCGAAGAAAAGAAAAAAGTTATCAGAATGCGGTCAGAATTCGGTATCAAAGAGGGAGATATCGTGGTTGGTATCAACACCGGAAGCAATATTCTTTTTCCGAATAAAAAATTATCTGAAGATCAGTATCTGAAATTAATAGATAAACTCAGTAAAATCCCGAAAGTAAAAGTTGTGCTTTTCGGCGGACCCGAAGATTCAGAAAGAAATGCAAGAATTGCAGATATTTTAGGTTATAAGGTGATTTCAACGCCAACCAATCTGGGCCTCAGAAATGGAATTATGACAATTGATATTGCTGATATAGTTATTTCAGGTGACGCCATGGGACTTTTCGCCGGCATTGCTCTGAAAAAATATGTTATCGCCTGGTTTGGCCCCACTTGTTGGGAAGAAGTTGATTTATATGACCGCGGAATCAAAATATTCCCTAAAAATCTGGCTTGTTCCCCTTGCTGGAAAGCAGAATGCCCTTATGATACAGAATGTATTTCAGGCATTGATCTGAACTCAATTACAGACGCCGTTCAGGCAAGAATCAAAGAGTTGCAGACTCAACAGGTCTGAAAGGAAAACGATGCTGGTTCTGACTTCCGTCACAAAAAAATATGGTAGTTTTACGGCTGTGAATGATTTGTCATTCTCAGTTTCACGTGGCAAAATTCTGGGGTTACTCGGTCCGAATGGTGCCGGAAAAACATCAACCATCAGAATGATTGCCAATATCACTTTTCCTGACTCCGGATCGATTGTTTTTGATGGAATTCCGGTTGGAACCCAAACCCAGGAAGTAATGGGTTACCTGCCGGAAGAACGTGGTCTGTACAAACGGATGAAAGTGATTGAAGGTATTCAGTTTCTGGGTGAACTTAAAAACATGAAAGCCGCAGCCGCAAAAAAACGTGGGCTTGAGCTTCTTGAAGAGTTTGGTTTAACCGATTGGGCAAACCATAAAATTGAAGCCTTATCTAAAGGGATGCAGCAAAAAGTTCAGATTCTGACCACCATTCTCCACGACCCTGATCTGATTATTCTCGATGAACCGCTTTCCGGACTTGACCCGATCAACGCTGAACTGGTGAACAATCTCATTGTGGATATGAAAAAACAGAACAAGATTATTCTGTTTTCAACTCACCGGATGGAACAGGTTGAAAAGGTTTGTGATGAAATTGTGCTGGTAAATAAAGGAATTGGTGTTCTGAACGGAAACCTCAGAGAAATAAAAAAACAATTTGGTCGTGACTCGGTTGTCATTGAATTTGATGGAGATGTTTCGGTTTTTGACCAGCTTTCAGGTGTTGAGATTGCTGACCGGCATCCGAAACATGTCGAACTGAAGCTGAACGGCAATGCAATCCGCCCGATTATATCCTTTTTGAATGAACATCTCGATATTCAGCGGATTGAACGGGTTGAACCGTCACTCAAGGATATTTTTATCCAGACTGTTACTGAAAAAGGCTTTGACCCCTCTGAAGGAGATCTGATATGAACCGCAGAATCTGGATTATCCTTAAACGTGAATATTTATCACGTCTGAAGTCAAAAGGATTTATCATCGGAACTGTTTTAGGTCCGGTTTTAATTCTGGGTATGACCTTTTTACCAGCCGTTCTGGCCATGATGACACTGGGTGAACCCAAAACTGTTTACATCTATGACCAGACCGGACTTTATGGAAATGATCTGCTCACCAATCCTCAGGAAAAAACCGATCTGACTTCTCTGAAACTGAAGGATGTCGGGAATGATGAAATGGCAGATCAGATTGCACAGGAACAGGCCGGTGATAAGCTGAATCTGAAAATAGCCAAGAACGGTCAGACCCCTGAACAGTTCAGCGCTGCAATGAATGACAGTCTTCTTGCCAAATCAATTTATGGTTATCTGCTCATTTCATCTGACAGCCTGGGAAAACCTCAACTCACATTTTACAGCACTTCAACTTCAGATTACCTGATACTCACCACTCTCGAACGACGGGTCAACTCACTTTTCAGACTAAAAAACCTGGCCCGTCTGGGAATTTCACCCGAAACTGCAAAAGAAATCAATACAACCGTTTCGATGAAGGTTTTTAAAGTCACCGAATCTGGTAATCAGGAAGATTCCGGTTCGTCATTGATGCTGGCCTTCGGAATGGGATTTTTCATTTACATGTCCATGTTCATTTACGGTTCAATTGTGATGCAAAGTGCCATGGAAGAAAAACAAAGCCGGATTGTGGAAGTCATCATCTCGTCAGTAAGACCTTTTGATCTTCTGATGGGAAAGATTCTGGGAATCGGTTTACTCGGTCTGACCCAATATTTAATCTGGGGGTTGACGGCCGGTCTGATCGGACTTTACGGTGCGGCCATGATTTCTGCTTTTGCCGGACCCGGCGCCGGAATCGGATTCTCTGTTCCGCTTTATACGATCGTTGCCTTCATTTTTTATTTTATTGGCGGATATCTGATTTTTTCGACCTTTTATGCTGCCGTTGGGGCATCAGTTGACAACATGAATGATGCTCAGCAGATCGTAACCCCGATTGCTTTTCTGATTATTATTCCGATTCTGATGATTTCTCAGGTTGTCAGAGATCCGAACTCGACACTTGCAGTCATTTTAAGTCTCATTCCCTTTTTCTCACCGATACTTATGACAGCCCGAATTGCGGTTCAGGTTCCGCCCTGGTATGAAATTACAGCATCGGTCGTTCTGATGACACTTACTTTTATCGGAATGGTGTGGGCGTCTGCAAAAATTTACCGTGTCGGTGTTCTGATGTATGGCAAACGGCTCACCTTTACAGAACTGATCAAATGGATGAAATACTAACCGGTAAGTTTGGAAGTCACTGTTTCTTTTTTTTATCTTTCTGATAGAATGACAAATAAATAGTTTTTTGCATTTGCCAAAAGCGTACAACGTTTACCGTACAACGTAAAATGGAAGGGTTTTTTCCATGACCGGCATCCTCACTGACTCCACATGCGACTTACCAGCAGAACTCCTCTCCAGATTCAATATTTCAGTTATTCCCATGAAAATTAAACTCAATGGGGAAAGTTATGTTGACGGGGTTTCACTTACCAGTGATCTGTTTTACCGCCAGATCGAAAATGCAACCGGTCAGCCTGAAACTGAGCCCCCGTCTGTTGATGATTTTATTGCCCAATACGCTAAACTGCTGATGAAATATGATGAAATTCTGAGTATTCATGTGGGGTCTGCATTTTCAAAAACGGTACAAAATGCAAGTGAAGCCGTTCATCAGGGGCAAAAACAATTCTTCGCTGAACGGTTGAGGGCAAAACAATACAATCCGTTTAAAATCAGAGTGATTGACAGTAAAAATGTGAGTGTTGGTGTCGGGTTACTGGTTTACAAAGCTGCCATCATGATGAAAAAAGAAATTTCCTTCACCAGTCTTGGCGATAATATTGAAGATTCTGCAGGGAAAGTCAGACTTATTTTTGCACCCAAGGATCTCACTTATCTGAACCGGTCTAAACGCCTGACCGGATTTAAATACTTCATCGCCAACCTGGCCGGATTAAAACCCTTGATTCAGGTTAAAAACGGCACCATGGATAAATTTTCTACTGTAAGAGGCTTTGATCATGCTGCTGATGCCATCATAAAAGAAATTTATGACGAAATGAAGAATTCTTCTGATTTTCAACTGGCAATTGCCTATGCCGGACTGAAATCTGACATGGATAAAAACCTTCTCAGACAAAAACTCAGTGACGGCGTAAAATCTGGTAACGGATACTTTGAATCCATTATCGGCTCAACTATTGGTGCACATTGTGGTCCTGAAACTGTAGGAGCAGCATTCCTTGCCAGCAAATAAATTACTTCTCGGTGTTGCCGGCATCTGGAAACCTGAGCTTTGTGAGCCCATTCAGTCCATGATGATGAGAATTTCCAACCAGTATCCGGTTCATTTTCTTATTGCCGAAGAAGCCATTCAGGCTCATTTCCCCTTTATCCGTGATGAATTCTGCAGTCAGCCGTTTATTTCAATCTGTCCGGTTGAGAAAGTGCTCGATGACAGCAAATTTCTGCTTTCATTGGGTGGTGACGGAACTCTTTTGCGCACCGCAAGACAAGATGCCGGTCGTGGAAAACCCATCATTGGCGTCAATTTCGGGAAACTTGGTTTTCTGACCGAAATCAATCCGGAAGAACTTGAACTTCTGATCCCAAGCTTACTCGACGGAACGTACACCATTTCTGAAAGAATTGTTCTGGAAGGTGAAGTATTTGACGATGAAGGTCAGCCTGCCGATAACGGTAATTTCTGGGCGATGAATGATATTGTGGTTGATAAATCCGGTTATTCACGTCTGATTACCCTGAATATAAAAGTTGGTCATGAAGACGTTGGAACTTACCGTGCTGACGGCGTGATTATTTCAACTTCTGCCGGTTCAACCGGATATTCACTGGCTTGCGGCGGACCCATTCTTCACCCGGCTTTAAGTGCCATCCTGATCACGCCGGTTTGCCCGCACTCACTCACCCTACGACCACTTGTCGTTCCTACCAAAGAAATTATCACGGTTACGGCCACGACCCAGTTTCATAGAATTCTCGTTTCGGGTGACGGTCATGGTAACGACTTCTCACTTTCAACGCTTCATGTTACCATCAGGCAGGCTCAGGAAAAAATCAAAATCATCAAACATCCCAGCCGCTCCTACTTTGATGTACTTCGTTCTAAACTCATGTGGACGACTGACGGCAGAGTGAACTGAAAGGCAAGTTATAAGTGGTCAGTTATAAGTGATAAGTGAGAAAAACGGGGTACGGGATACGTTGTACGTTTTACGGGTCAAAGGTACGGTCATTATGAATGTCATCCCGAGTGATTTTTCACAGAGGGAAAAATTGTATCGAGGGACGCTATGCCAATAACTTTGAATCGCAATCGGGGAATAGACCTCTTTTTATTTGGCAGAGAATTAAAAACCACCTTAAATTAAAAACCTAATAGAACTTCAAATGAAACCCTTACACCTGCTTTCCCTTCTAGGAACAAGCCTTTTTGTTCTTGCCTGTTCCTCATCAAAAGAAATCAAACCGGCTGAACCACCCAAACACTATCCGCACGGGAATTTCACCTATCAGCAGTTTGCTGATTCATCCGGTTGGAAACAATGGATCGATACCGGTTATGAAATCAACCCGGGTGATCTCGACATCCTGAAAATGGATCTGAGACCTTATTCCATTAAAATTTATGCCGGAGTTTGGTGCGGGGATTCGAAAGAGCAGGTTCCGCGGTTTTTCCACATTTTGGATGAAGCCGGTTACCCGAAGGAAGATATTGAGTACATTTTGTTAAACCGGGATCGTGCAGCCTGGAAAGCCCTGGCCGGCGCAGATTCAATAAAAAAAGTCCCCACTTTTATCCTGATGAAGGATGGAAAAGAAACCGGCCGGATTACCGAAACCCCGAAGGTCAAACTTGAAACTGATCTGGTTGAAATCATTTTAAAAGACAGGTAATGGGGGAAAAGAGGTCACTGAGCGGAGTCGAAGTGCCCTCTTTTTATTAAACGGAACACGCTGAAAGGGGAAAAGGGAAAGGTTAAATTGTAAAGGTTGAAGGCTAAGTGAAATACAGGTTTCTTTTTCCGCGTTTTCTGCGTCTTCTTTTAACCCGTGTCATGATATGACTTGGGTGTGGTAGAAAAGGCTGTTAAATATAAAAAAGGGCGACCATTGGTCGCCCTTTTTTATTCTGAATTTCTTAACATGCGGATACGCGATAAATCGCGTATCTACAAAATGCTGAATTTCAAAAAAATACAGAGACACCCCAGTGGGATGTCTCTACGAAATTCGAATTCCCAATTAAAATATCCCCCCGCTCTGCGCCCTTTGCGCCTCGGCGGTAGAATTATCGCCTTATTTCAACAATTGCAATTTACCGGTTTTGACTTTTTCACCAATCTCTACCCGGTAGAAATACGTGCCTGAGGCCAGGGTTTTACCGTCAAATGCATAAGTGTGAACACCGGCGCCCAGATCGGCCTTTCCGAAATCGGAAACCAATTGTCCCAGAATATTGAACACCATCACTTTAACACTTGCGGGTGCTTCAAGCGAAACTGAAATATGGGTGTTTGGGTTAAACGGATTCGGATAAACAGAAACACCATTCTCCAGTTTTTTCAGTTTAACGGCATCTGCAGTTTTTTCTTCGTTTTTGGTCAGGCTGGTTCCGTTGAAATCATAAATTTCATAACCCCATGAAGAAACAACCGGGAAGCCCAGTCTGAACACCAGCACATCACCATCCTGAACATCTTCAAAGCTGTTGATACTGAGTTCATCCCACAATGAAGCAGAATAAGACCGCACAGAAACGCCATTTCTGATCAGATCTATGGCCAGAGCTGTTTTGATCGAATCCGGCTGACGGACGATGATCGTATTCTGATCAGGAGCAATCAGTTTCACTGCACAGATTGCAGACCCATTTTCGAGGGAATCTACAGGTTCAACCAAAGCACCGGCGAAATCAAGAATGGCAGTTTTGGATTGACCACTCAGAGTGGTGTAATTCCTGACCGAACGGACATCTGCGTAAAGAACGGATTCACCTTTGTTGAGAACACCGGAACCTGAATAAGCCACCAAACTTGCGGGAGAGGTGTTTGTTTTGACAACCACCGATTTGCGGGTGCCAGACCAAACCTGTTCACTGGCAAAGATACCTGCAATGTTTGTTCCAATCAGGGTTAATGTCGACCCGCCAGTGGCTTTATACCAGTTTGCTCCCTGTTTGAAGTTGACTTCATAAACAGGTGAACCAATGTAAGGTGTGTTATCTACCATGACGACCGGGTTGGTTGCATTGGAGTAGATTTTTGACAATGATGGCAACGAAGTCACTGAATAATAAGATGCTTTCTGGTAGATTTCTGTATCATACGAAATTACACCACCAGAAAGGTTTCTTTGCGCAGCTGCAACCAATGTGTAACTTGCGCTGGTCGGATTAACCCCACCACTCAGACTTGTAAAGGTGTACTCACTGTTGTTAACCGGGAAAACAGTAGTAACATCATTGTCTAAATTGAATTCTGCAATCCGCTTACCTGCAGCATAGCCACCCGCCAGAAAATAAATGGCTTTCTTTGCAGCAAAACCAGAAGCGGCAGGTTGATTGATCAGTATCGGACACTCATCCCCTGAGTGGGTCGAAATACTGGAAAGACCTTGAAAAGTTCCCGACATAAAAGTGGAACTATAACTATTTGAGAAATTTATATAACCGGTTTCAATCCCACCATTAATGCCCTCAAAAGCAAACCAAATGTGCAACGATTCTCCGGCAATATAAAGTGTTGCCACCGGCCTGCCGTTTGGGGAAATCCAAGACTTTGAAGTGAACTCCCGTACGCCAGTTCCCTGGTTATCCCACGTGAAGGAAACTGATCCTCCTGCATTATCATACCGAACCGGTTGAAAATAAACCCAACCGTTTTCAACCCAGGTGATGACAGCTTTCGATCCGTACTGTACGGAAACCCAATTGCTGATACTCGGGTTTTTGGCAGTTCCGGTGCCAAAACTCAAACGGATTTCAGGACTCCAGTTACCATACCCATCCACCTGGGTTAACCAGATTTCTCCCATCGATTCATAAACGGTTAAGAAACCGTCTGATCTTCTTTGGTTTTTTTGATCTGCTTTTTCTGGTGCACCCGTACGAAGGTGGCCTTTATAGTTGGCTTTGATCACATCGTTTGCAGCCTTAAAAATGACTGCCGTTTCAAGAGACGTTGGTGAAGCAATACTTCCGGCAGGACCCGACCAGTTCTGAAACCAGGCATCCGTTCCGGCAAGGGTTGTTTGGGAATAGGTAATTCGGGTTGAATAAAAAGGGTAACTCAAATTACTAATTGAACCACCTTCACCTAAAAAGACACCTCCATTTGGCATTGTAACCGGTGTGAAACCTGTATTGTATGGTTTCCAGCTTTCTGGCTGGGTACCATTGGCTTCAACAAACCAGGGGTCTTTAACTTCCACAGAACCTGTTACCGGCACACCATCGAGTGAAGGAGTGACTGTCACGGGTTGAAGGGGTTCAAATTGTGCATTTTCATCAAAAGTCTCAGGCGAAACTATTAAATTATGTTTAAGTTTAAAATCAGATTTATTTGAATTCCAGCGATTGTGTTTTTTATTTGGAGCCGCTGGTAATGTTTCATGATTCGTTTTCACATCACGGGATTCCAACACTTTAATTGTTCTTCGATCACCAGAATCTATTTCATCATTATTATTTAATATCGTAAGCTTAGTATCCGGAACATCGGTTGAGGCTACCCGATTTGCAAATTTCACATTATTGTATGTATCATAAATTGCGGTATAAATTCTATCAACAGTTGTTGCCACTGTCCACGAATTTGTTGTAGAGGTAGTCGATGATCCGAAGGTCCAATATTTGAAATCATAAAAAATATTTCCAATTGTTTGATCGTAGTTTTCAATAATGTGATTTGAATTGTAAACCCACTTAAATGATTTACCACTAGGAAACGAAGATCCATCGACAATAACTGTTCCTGACTTAAATGAATTTTCCACAATTACTGTAACAGCTGGCTGATATTTCACTTCAATATAAGTTGATGAAATCCAGGTTAAAGATCCGACAGTTGCTTCATTCGTATTTACAAATCCAAAATATAACTTCTTATCATTATTATTACTATATGCTGATTTTACAATTTCTGTTATATCAATACTACTTGAAACTGAGTTATTTGCATCTTTTTTTACTTCCGTCCCTCCTCCAATGCCAGAAAACCAAGCAGCCGGGTCATAATCGCTGTTTTTACTTAGTAATGTTATTTTTGTTTTACTTGATACGGAAGTATTCTGTCTTTGAGGCTGAAATTTGAGAGCTGCACTAGTTATATAGCTATTTGCAGGTATATTATTACAATTAAAGGTCATCACACTTCTATACACCAGAGTATAAGTAATATCATTTGAAACCTCAGTTTTTGTTCCAGTATAATAGGAGTTATCCTCAGAATAAAAAGGACCACCAATTGAAGATAATTCCGACATTGCTCCATGACCCTCAGCTAGTTTAAAAATGTTCGAGGTTACCTGGGTCATTCCTGACCCAAAAAACAAAAACATGGACATCAACATTAAACCGAATCGTTTTTTCATATTGTTCTCTCTGACAAATATAAAACACCCGGAAATAATTCTTCAACAAGAACTATTGAAGCCTGCCGAATCCGGTTTTCAACAGATTAATTTACTCTTTTTCCAATAAGTGTTACTGCCATACCTTCGAAACGACCTCCAGTACAAACCACATATTGGTTTAAACAAAGTGCGTTGAACTGGAGATATGGGGTATAAAGCTCGGGATAAAAATGAATTGTACGACCATTGTAGTGTATCACCTGACCATGAATTCCGACCAGAAACACATCGTTTTCAGCGCACCCACGTACAACTAAGGTCCCAATCCAGGGAGTGAATGTGTAATGATTTATTATTTTTTTGTAGTTGCCTTTTTCATTTATGTATACACCATTACTGGATGCATTCCAGTAAAAAGAACCATCAGTTTTCCACCACACAGAATGAAATATATCGGGTACAATTGAATCCTCAGGTTTCCCCGACCCAATTATTTCATTTTTAGGCCTTCCATTTTCAATTTTAACCAAAAAACTACTATAACCAGACTGTTCCCTGGCAACTGCCCTTACCACCCCGGTTTCATCTCCCCAAACATCAATAAAATCATATTCATCAGAATAGGGGATTTTTGTGAAAGTTGAGCCGTTGTAGTAGAGAATTAAACCCTTTTCGCCAACAAACCAGACATTATTTTCATCACTACCCCATATTTTTTTAATGTAATTTCTGTCAGTCGTTACATCTGTTGTTGTATATGAATCAAAAATTCCATTTTTATACCGAATTGGTGTTCTTCCTACAGAAGACAACCAAATTACCCCAGACTTTAAAGGGAAAATTGCTGCAAATTGTACATTTGAATTTGGTTCTTCAACGCCGTTAAATCGATAAGGAACTTTTAAATAATTCCATTTAATTCCATCCCATTTACATATTCCATACCGGTCGTTTTCAGTTGAATCCTGAGTTTGGTGCTTTTTGTAAAAAGTTCCTACCGCCCAAATATCATTTTCAGAAATTACAGCTACATCACGAACCAAACTTTGGTAATACCCGATCGTATCCACCCGCCACACAAAATTGTGACTCGTCGTATCAGGTCCTGGGTTGTCTTTGGGTTCGGTGGGGGAGTTGCAGGAAAGCCCGGTAAATAAAAGTACTGGAAAGAATAAAGTGAGAATAAATTTAATTATCATGGGGTTTTCGGGAATTGGGTGTTGTCTTAATTTTTGTTTAACAAAACTATCAGAATATTTCACCAATTGCAATACCATGCCCCCCCCTCGTTACAACTATTTACATACGTTAATAAAGGAAGCCTGATTTTGTGATATTTTCCACTGGGTCAGTTGTACGTTGTACGATTTAATCCCTTGTCTGAATCAGGATTTTCAGGATTAAAGGATGAGCAGGATGAACACCAAACAATCAAGGTCAAAAGCATATTTTACTCCGACTGATAAATAGGAATTACGTCCTTCGATACAATCCCGCAAGCGTGATTACTAAGGATGACAATTCCGAATTCTCATGAACTGTATTTACCCACCAGAGTAATATATCAGGATTTTATATTCCCATCCTGTGAATCCCCAAATCCCGTAAATCCTGATTCAGACAATTAACCATTAACCATTCACCATTTATCATTACCTTTGCATTTATCCCTTCCCCCGCCGATTTTTACCGGTCATGAAAATAATTCTCCTTTTTCTTTTTTTACTTTTTACTTCCGCCCATATTCAGGCGCAGGAACTGATTCCGCTTTTTCAGCACCGTATCGCCAACGGTAACCAGATCATCATGTTGGATTCCCTGAACGGATTTGCCTCTGCCTGCGGAGGTGGTTTCGAAACTGCCGGTGGATTTTACCAGTACAAAAACGGTAAATGGAAAGTCTCAATGGCTTTCCCCTATTCAGATTCACCCATTCTCAAAGTCTTCTCACCTACTTCCGTATTCGGTCTGCATCACCTCGTCCATTACGACAACTGGAAATATGTTTTTTACCATTTTAACGGTGAAAACTGGAACCGCATTGATATTCCCCTGATAAAATGGGATGAGGTTGACTATACCATCATCAAATCAATGGATGGTTTCTCAGAAAACGACATCTGGCTCGTCGGACAAAAAGCGGCCATTCTTCACTATAAAAATAAATCCTGGGTTCCGGTTCACTCTCCCGTTATCTGGAAGGATGGCGACGGTGATTTCGACAAAGATTTTAATGTGGTAAAAGCAGTTGGTCCTGACCGGGTTTATGTTGCCGGCAGAAACGGAATCTTTATCCGTTTTGAGGGTTCTGATGGCCGCCTCATTCCACTTCCGCTGAAAACCAGCATTATCAGTATGGATGCAGATGAGGGTGGTACGGTTTTTCTGGCGACAGACCAGGGTGAAGTCGCCGTTTACGATGGCAAATTTGCAAAATTAATTCCAACTCCATTTCCCGGACAAAGAATCAATTCCATCCGGAAAACAAAATCCGGCTCACTTTTTATCACCCAAAACAGCACGGTTTTTCGCCTTCAGCCAGATGAATCATGGAAACCTGTTTTAGATGCAAATCAGTTAAAAGCAGGATTAAACGCCGTTTCTGAAATTCCCGGATCACCGGCTGACAAACTTATTTTCCTGACTTCTGATGGTATTTACAGTTCATCGAAGCGGGGGAAAGTATCTTTCAGGGAAAGTTCTGCCGAAGCCAATATCACGGCGACCTCAAGAGGTGCTCTTTTCTTTGATGCTGACGGTGATTTCGCACCCGATTTGCTTCTTACCGGTGAAATGGGTCAGCCCGATTTGCTGATGAAAAACAACGGGGCCGGTATTTTTTCTGATGTAACCTTTGAATCAGGACTTTTAAAAAGCAGCAACGGCTCACTTACGGCGGTTTCGGGTGATATTGATAATGATGGTGATCAGGATCTGATTACCGTCAGAACCGATAATCATCAATTGAATGTGTGGCGAAATACCGGTAAAGCAAAATTTACCGATGTCACATCCTGGTCGGGTCTCGATAGCTATACACCTGTTTTTTCGCAGATTTACTGGGGGCATTCCCTTCAGTTTGTGGATATTGACCGTGACGGTGATGCTGACCTGCTCAAATCGGACTGGGATAACGGACTCATCATTTTCCTGAACAATGGAATCGGGAAGTTCACCCGTTCGGCCCTGCCTGATTATTCTTTTTTGAATTCCCAAAAAGAACACCGGCTCATGAGTACCAATTTCATTTTACGTTCTGACGGAAAATGGAATCAGCTTATTACTTCAGCCGTATCTGGTTCCTGGGTTGGCGTTCTTGACCCGAAAACCCTAACATTCACAACTCTTAAATCCTACCCAAAATTGCTGACAACGGCTTCAGTTGTTTTTCAAAATCCAGATAAAACGGATCCCCTTATTTTCCTTCCTGACCGTAATATTTCTGATCGTTTCGGCCGGATTTCTGGCGATAGTCTGATCATTTTCACTCAACCTGTTCAGCTGCCGTCATCGCCGGTTTACCCGGGTTTCCCGAACGGATTTAACTCAGCCGCCGACGTCAATCTTGACGGAAAACCAGATCTTTTCATCAGCAATCACCTGCTCATCAGCGACAGCCTGGGGTTTGATGACAGCCGGGAAACGAACGGACTTAGTCCCGAAGGAAACATTTTTACCGCCGACTACAATCGGGATGGTGCACCTGATGTTCTGATTACTCAGGGAAGTGAATTCGGAAGGAAATCAACCCGGCTATTTGCAAATCTGGTAACGGGCGAAAAATATATTCAGGTCAGACCGGAAGGATCTTTATCAGGTACTGATGGCGAAGGCTGTCTGATCGAAGTTTATCCGTCCGGAACGACACCTGGAAATGCTCTCAGCCGGACGACTGTCGGCTTTACCGGTTCTGCCGCAGCAACTTCCCTTCCTTTACCGGTTACTCTTTCAACCGGCGGGCATGAAACGGTATCAGTCAGACTTGTTTTTTCTTCCGGATCAGAACGATGGTTCACAGATGTTTCTGCCGGAAGTCTGCTGATTGCAACTGAATTTTCTGAGCCGATTCATTCTGCCTGGTTATTTTACAGGAGTCTGACGAAACTGGTCCGGTACTTCGTTTGGTGGGAAGAACTGTTAAAACTTGGTTTTCATCTCAGTTTGATTTTTGGCGTTTACTACGCACTGAAAAGCCGTGACCTGAAATCCATTTACATCTGGCCAGTCTGGTGGATCGGTTTTTCACTCATTTATTTGGTCGTCTTTTACTTCACAGTTCAGTTCGATTTATTGATAAACTGGCTGATCCCTACTTTCTCAGGCCTTTCTTTCGCCTCTGCCGGAATCGGACTTTCTTTTGCCTGGAAACGATACATCAGAACCAATTACATCGGGCAATACCGGATAGAACGCCTGATCGGGGAAGGTTCATCCGGGAAGGTGTTTCAGGTTTTCAGTCCGTCAGATAAAAAAATGCTGGCTTTAAAGCTTTATCACACCCGTTCTTTTGATACCGCAGAAGGAGTCATCCGGTTTCAGCGTGAAGTTGCGGCAGGCAGTCAGCTTGAACACCCGAATATCGTAAAAATTTACGGTCAGGGTGCAACCGGTTCATCACGTTACCTCACAATGGATTATGTAGACGGAGAGAATCTTCGGGATTATCTTACCCGTGAAATTTCAGTCCACCAGATCGTTCTCTGGCTGAAAACACTTGCCGACGCCATTCAGTATATGCACGATTCAGGAATTTTCCACCGGGACCTGAAAACTGAAAATATCATGGTAACAAAGTCAGGTGAGGTTAAAATAATGGATCTTGGATTGGCCAAAACCAATGTTTTTGCTACCATGACACGTTTGGGAACTTCTGTTGGTACGCTGGCATACATGTCGCCACAACAGGCTGTGGGCATGCCGATTGACGCTTCGTCAGATGTGTATTCTCTTGGAGTAATAGGGTTTGAACTTCTTTCAGGGGGGACTTTGCCAGTTTCAGGAGACAATGACATGGCTTTTGTCTACAACATTTTCAACCAGAAACCAGAGCCGGTTTCGGTCTATAATGATCAGGTTGATGACCTTCTGGAATCCATTATCATGAAATCAATCGCCAAACAGCCCGAAGAACGGTTTGGTTCAGCAAAAGAGTTTGGGGAAGAATTGAAGAGATGGCAGGAACGCAGGAAGGTATAAGGCTTAAGGTGTAAGGAATAAGGTTTAAGGTACCGCTGAGAGATTCCCCTCCTTTTTAAGGAGGGGTGGCGAAGCCGGGGTGGTTTAAGCCTTAATCCTTATGCCATAAACCTTTTCACGGAATCAGCTTATACCCAACACCATGAATGGTGATAATATGTTTCGGGTGAGCTGAGTCTTCTTCCATTTTCTGGCGGATTTTCAGGATGAAATTGTCAACCGTGCGTGAACTGATGGTTTCATCATAACCCCAGACTTGAGTAAGCAGTTCATCACGGCTCACGGTCTGGTTTTTTCTTTCCCACAAGAATTTCAGAACTTCAATTTCTTTCGGGGTCATGGCAACAGATTCGCCATCACGGTTTGCAGTATAATTGGCAAAATCCACCGTCAATATCCCGATGGTAACCGGCGTTGTAACCGAAACAGGAGAACCTGATTGTCTGCGGAGAACGGCTTTCACACGGGCAAAAAGTTCACGCAGGCTGAACGGTTTGGTCATGTAATCATCTGCACCGAGTTCAAGACCCAGAACTTTATCGATCTCATCTGATTTAGCGGTAACCATGATAACCGGAACCACATTACCCAGCTGTCTGACCCGTTTCAGTATCTCAAAGCCCGACATTCCGGGGAGCATGACATCAAGAAGTACCAGATCGAACTGATTTTTCGTCAGTTGCTCATATCCTTCGATACCATTATTGGCAACTTCAACCTGATAACCTTCAAGTTCCAGGTTATCTTTCAACCCGAAAGCGAGTTGAATTTCGTCTTCTACTATTAATATTTTTTGCATGATTCACGCCTTATCTAAAGCAAACGTACTTGTCTTAAAACAAATTTACGGCATTTTTTTAAGAAACTACTTGATGAAAATAACTAATTTCGTGCAGGAAACCATAAAATGAACTCTGAACCTTCACCAGGTTTACTTTTTAGTTCGATGGTTCCTCCATGGCTTTTCACAATGTGCTGAACAAGAGCAAGCCCGAGACCTGAACCCTTGGTATTGTGAACCAACCCGGTTGATACCCTGAAAAACTTATCAAATATCATGCCGTGGTACTTCTGTTCGATGCCAGAACCACTGTCTTCGACTGAAATTCCCACTGCTCCGGGGCGTTTTAATGTTTTTATTCTGATTTTTTTCTGGTCACCTGAATACTTAACTGCATTATCGAGAAGGTTGTGAACGGCTTCAAAAATGGCTTCTTTATCCGCCATTATTTGTGCCACATCTTCCTTCTCCAACTTCCAGTCAAAACCCTGTGATTCAAACTGCACTTCATAGAGAGAAACCACACTTTCCACGACCGGATTCACATCCAGAGGGGATAATTTGTACGGATTCTTCACCGACTCGATCCGTGAAAAGTTCAGAATATTGTTAATCAGACGTCCTAAACGGTCAGTTTCCGAGAGAATAATCCGGTAATAATTCTGCCGTTTCTCATCACTCACAACCCGGTTCATTTCGAGGGTTTCAGCATACATTCTGATGAGTGCAAGCGGTGTTCGAAGTTCATGTGAAACATTTGAAACAAAATCTGTTTTCAGTCGGACGAGATCAACTTCACGGCGCACCAACCGATAGATATAAGCGACACCGATGACCAATACAATAGACAAAATCCCGATAAGAACCATATTCAGCACCAGCCGGTTTTCGATAATTTCATCGGCCGTTGCTCCTTTTAACCGGATGCCGATTCTGTATTCAGGCAGAATCCACAACGGTTTGGTCACCTTAAATTCGAGACTTTCCATTTCCTGTGTGGCATAAACAATCTGTTCGGGTACACCTGCGAGTACGCCGATGATAAACTCATCGCCGGCGACTTCATTCAACCGCGACCTCATCACTTCACGGGTAAACCGGCCTGCATCAACGGCAAAGCCTAGTATTCGGTCTGGGTTGTTTCGTGAGGGAAAAATAACTACAATCATTTTTTCAATCGGATTGGCTGACGGAAGTGTGAACGGCTCAAATTTCCGGTAATTATTCTTTACCATAAACCGATTGAGCTGACTAAGTTTTATTTTCCGGCTTTGCAGACTGTCTTTAAGTCCGGTAGGGAAAACCGAATGAACGGCCGAGGCACCAACAAGGCGGATCGAGGAAAGCAGGCTATCGGTAGTTAAAATGAGGCGAAGTGAAGGGTTTCGGGTCAGGAAATCCTGAAGAGTGTCAATGTTTGTGCCCGAAAGCTGATCAACCGAGGTTGCCCATTCATCAATCTGATTCCAGGCATATTGATTCAGTGTAATCAAAGCAGCATTTAGCTGTTGGCTATAAACCTGCGAAAGAATTTTTTCACTTGTATTCAGCGAATTAATCACCCAACCCGCATAAAAAATAACGGGGAGTAAAATCACTACCAGAAAAACATAGGTGAACCGTTTAAACATATCTGCCTGAATTAAACCGTGGCAAATATCGGGAAACGGGTGATGGGAACCAAAAATCCACCGGATTCATTTTCAAGCATCAATTCCAGAATCAGGATTTTCAGGATGAATAGTTGAACAGGATGAAATTCAATCTGGAAAAATTTGTGTCCGGGCTAATTCCCCAAAAAAATAATCAGGTGTTTTCATTCCGATCCAGCAAATCCTCAAATCCCGAAAATCCGGATTCAGACATTGGTTAGGTGTCAAATGAAAGGTTACCCCCAAGTGACCAGAACCATTCCGTTTGCAACCTTTTTGGAAATAAAGGAAATTATCCTGAAATTAGAACTCATTAATTCACCTGAATGTACTCCCTTTGGCATCATCTTATTCTCCGGGAAATATCATGAAAAGCTTCCTCACTCTCCTTTCAATTCTGGTAACCTCTGTGGTTTTTCCGCAATCAGCAGAGGTTGTTGTTTTTTTAAAAAATAACCAAACTATTTCATGTAATGTGGATGAAATAAAACCCAACGGATTCATAAATGAGGAACAGGTTTTGATTTTTTTCAAGGTTACAGATTCCATTCATGTTACTGGCAATAACGAAGAACTTGTTGCTCAATTCGCCAATGGGATTGAAGGTGAAATACTTACCTATCACCCCGGTTACACAACCATTGACCTGAGAGCTTGTACATTCCCGGCTATTCCGCCCAAAAGTGGAAATTTATTTTCAAAAACAGTTGCCGGGGTTTCTGTTTCCTCTTTTTACGTTACACTGGCAGGACTTCACTTAGACTCAGAATTTGCCGCCCGGCCTAATATGTTTCTCCGTCTCGATTTTTCAACCGGATTAGCAAACAAGTCAGATGTCCTTTTTTCATCCTATCAAATTGGGTTAGCTGCCGGCATTAAGCTACCGGTCTTTTTGAAACCACAAGGTTTTGTTGGTTTTGGTGCATTTGGTTCATCAGATCTTATTGGCGATGAAGCTACTCAATACCGTATTTATTTCAATGGCGCGGTTGAGCAGGATGTCTATGGCATAGACTGGCTCAGCATCATGGCAGGCGTGACTTATTATATGGTGCCCATTAAATATGCAGGCAAAGAAAATCAGATAAATTACAATCTGGGATTGAATTTTAATCTTGGTAAATTTTAACTGTTTACCGTCAGTTTTTTTTACTGCTTTTCGAAAATAATTCCGACATTTATCTGGGAACCTGGTTTTTGCTTTAATAACATTTTTGGCTTGCTTTTTGATTTAATCAGCGGAGTTTAAAATGAAAATAGCATTTCTGGTTTTAGGTTTATTGGGTTTACTTTCCTGTGAACCAGAAGAGGACCCTGACAGATACAAAACCTTGCCCATTTCAGGAACAGTAACAGACCTCACAACGGGGAAAAACCTGTCCGGCTTTTCAGTTCAGCTCTACGATGTGATCAGTAATGGGTTTTTGACCCCTCCCACCTATGTTTTTATTGATTCAAAACAAACCAATGAAAACGGATTTTTTTCCTTCAGTCCTTATGATGGCAGATACATGGAACTTCGTTTTTCATGTACAGACACGTTTAAAATTGATTCTTGCAGTTACCTGAAATTTTGGGCGAAATCAATATCAACAAACGATGATGAAAGGAAAAACCTCAACATTACCTTCTCACCACAGGCCGTGCTTTATCTCCGGTTTGTAACCGACACTCCATTGCAGGAAAATGAATTTCTTGGGTTCAATGGCTATGGGGAAGGCAGCACGTACTCAAGCTGGCGCCAACCACCCGACCTGAGAATCTGTGATTGGTGGGGAAATAAAACCGGTACTTACTACTGGACTGTTAAGCGAAACGGGAAGCCAGAGGAATCCTTTCAGGATACTGTTTTTATCAGGGCATTTACAAAACGGGAAAAAGTATTGAGGTATTGAGGGGGGAACGAATCACCAATTTCGAAAATTTCCCCATTAACCATTTACCATTAACCATTGATAATTTGTATCTGACCCACATTAAGACTAAATTTGGTCTGGTAAGTGGAGCAAAATAAAAATGAAGTTATCCGAACAAATAAAACCGATCAGTTATCTGAAAGCTCATGCAGCAGAACTCATCAGAACCTTAGGTGAAAATGGGGAATCAATAGTCATCACCCAGAATGGTGAAGCAAAGGCCGTGCTTCAGGACATCAGATCATGGGAACAAAATCAGGAAACAATGGCACTTCTGAAGATTCTTGCAATCGGAAATCAGGAAATTGCAGCTGGAAAGGTTATTCCTCTTGAACAAAGTCTTCAATCCATCAGGGAAAAACGAAGAAAATGACCCCTGTTTTTCAGGTTTTTTTAACTGAATCAGCCCAAAAGGATCTTGAAGAAATCTATTCCTATTTAGCTGAAAACCATAGCGAAAATTCTGCAGAGCATGTCTTGTCTTCCATTGAAGAAAAACTTAATAATCTCAAACAATTTCCGCTCAGAGGCGTTTATCCGAACGAATTGACTGCACTTGGAATTCTGGATTATCGTGAACTATTTTTCAAACCGTACAGAATTATTTATAGGGTTCAGGCTTCTTCTGTTTATATAATATTAATTGCTGATGGCCGGCGTGATATGCAAACTCTTTTACAACGCCGGATTTTAACCTGATTAAACCACTGTCAGGATCAGGATTTTCAGGATGAATAGATGAACAGGATGAAATTCAATCAGCAAGAATTTGAAACAGAATTGAAAGCAATAAAAAGATAAAAAAGAGTCAACATTCCAATCCTGCAAATCCTTAAATCCCAAAAATCCTGATTCAGACAATTTCCCCATTTACCATTAATCATTAACCATTTACCATTAACCCTTTGCATTTATCCTGTATATCCTGACCATCTCTGTTTAAAACTGAAATTGGAGAACCAGGATTTCAACCCCATTCGGGGTTGGTAATTTCAGTTGTCAACTTTTTCCACCGGGTTACAACCCGGGGCTATTCATGTTTAATCCTTTCAGGATTCTGACAACCTCCATTAACCATTGAAAAGTAATCATTTACCATTAACCATTCACCATTAACCATTAAACATCCTCCTTCCTGATTAGAATTTCCCGGCTTTCTTTCTGATATTTGCATTTTATTCCGGATAATTATGAACATTCTCTTTATCAATTCAATCGGTGTTAATAAACTGGGCGGTGGCGAAAAATGGATGGTTCGTGCTGCACGCGGACTTCATCAAGCCGGTCACAAGGTTTTTGTTGGCGGAAAAAAAGGCTCCGAAGTTCTCCAGGAAGCAGAAAAAGCCGGTGTTCCTACCCGGATTTTCAACATCCGTGCGGATATTGGTCCCATCATGACCTGGAAAATTGCCCGGTTTCTTAAAGCTGAAGATATTGAAATTCTGGTTTGCAATTTGAACAAAGACGTCAGGGTCGCCGGACTTGCCGCACGCATCGTTGGAAAACCCGTTGTCATTGCCCGCCACGGCATCCAGCTTGCCGGAAAAAAATGGAAACATAAAATCACCCTCACCAACCTCACCGACGGCATTCTTACCAATTCAATCACGATCAAAAAAGCCTATGAAGGTTATGGCTGGTTCAAGCCAGATCATGTAAAGGTCATTTACAACGGAATTGCGGATAAATCCGGCGTCGTTGCCCATGATTTTTCAAAAGATTACCCGGGCAAAACGGTTATACTCAGTGCCGGCCGCCTGTCTGAGCAAAAAGGTTTTGATGACCTGATTACCGCATTTGCAACCGTTTCACACAAGCGAAGTGATCTGGTGCTGGTCATTGCCGGAAAGGGCAAACTTGAAGATGAACTGAAAGCTCATGCCCGGAATCTTGGCGTTGAAGATCAGGTGAAATTTCTTGGATTTATCGAAAATGTAGATCCGCTTATGAAAGGTTGTGACCTGTTTGTACTCAGTTCTTTATTTGAAGGCATGCCCAACGTAGTCATGGAAGCCATGGCCGTTGGAAAACCGGTAATTGCTACCGACGTAAACGGGGCACGTGAACTCATGAATGACGGCGAAACCGGCATCATCGTTCCGGCGAAAAACCCCGGGATCCTTGCTGAAAAAATTCTTGAACTTCTTGGAAACCCTGAACAAATGGCTGCATTCGGAAAAGCCGGTGAAGCACGTGTAAAATCTGAATTTACCATCCCGGCAATGGTTCGCCAGCTGGAAACATATTTTCGAAGCAAGCTGGATGAAAAAAGAAAAGAAAAATCTTAAAAAGGATATTACCCGGCAGATCAAGCGAAGCCTAATTCGGTTTATCGGATGGGTTATGGGAGAGATGACGCCTGTTCAGGGTCCGTTCACTGATGCAAAGTCAGTTGTCATTCTGGCACAGGAAAAACTGGGTGATTGCATTCTGCTGACTCCGTTACTCAGACTGATTAAAGAAAACCGCCCGGATATTTCGGTTACACTGATTTGTTTTTCAAAGGCCTCTTCTGCTTTTTTTCAAACGGATTCTCACGTTGCCGAAGTGGTTCTTGTAAAAAACAGGTTCTGGTCTTTTCTTTTCAATAGCAGAAACCGTGAATTTGATGTTTTATTCAACAGTAAAGACCATCCTTCTTTTAACTTTATGCTGGCAACTCTGTTCATAAAGGCAAAAGTAAAAACCGGCATTTACCACGACTATCACACCCGGTACTTTAACCATGAATTCAACCCTGAATTTTACTCACAGGTTGCGTTAAAAAATGCACTTTTAGCCGGATTTTTAGGTATTTCCTACGAACCAGATAAGGTGAGGCCTTACCTCCCCGATCTTCCGGTCAGAGCAGAAATAACTGAATTTGTCACTCAGATCAAAACAGAAACGGCGATTGCCATCAACCTGAGCTCAGGAAGCCGGGACCGTGAGTGGCCCGAAGAATACTGGGAGCAATTTTTAGGTACGATCAACCAAAAGGTGATCATTCTTGCTGTCGGGAACCGGATCGCCGACAAATTAAATCTGGAAAAGAAGTTCGGAAATGTGATTCCATCACCTGAAACAAAGAACCTGAATGAAGCCGGTCAGCTGATTTCGGGTGTTTCACTTTTAGTGACACCAGATACGTCTCTCATCCATGTTGCTGCCTGTTACGGCACGCCGGTTTGTGGTTTATTCCAGGCCGGGAATCTTCATTTCAAACGGTTTCATCCGCTGAATATCAGATATAAGGCCATTCAGTCTGAATCCTGGAAATTATCTGAAATCCAGCCGGAAACGGTTATTGAAACTGTAAAGGAATTGCTGAATGGCAAATAGAAAGATCACGATTCTTTCAGAAGACTTTCCGCCGTACCCGGGCGGAATTGCCCAATGGGCAGCAGGAATTGGGAAAGGATTGGTTTCGGCTGGAAATGAAGTCACGGTTTTATTCCGCCCAAGACCTGAGCTAGCAGAATTCGATCAGGAAAAATGGCCGTTCAGAACGCTGCCAATTGAAGGGAAAAACTGGAAAAGATTCAGAACCTGGATCAGCAAACGGGCAGTGAAAAATCTTTTGGCGACAGAAACAAAACCCGATCTCATCATTGCCACCACCTGGAACATGGCTCGTGGAATTGTTTCCCTCTGCAAGGATAATAACATCCCCCTCATTCTTGTTGTTCACGGACTTGAAGTTACCCGCCCGATGCCGTTTCTGAAAAAACTCTGGCTGAAACATACTCTCAACAAGGTAACACAAATCGTTGCCGTGAGTCAGTTCACCAAAGATCAGATTGATGACAAGTACCGCCTCCCTGAAGGAAAAGTAGTCGTGCTTCCCAATGGTGTCGATGTTGCCGATTTCTTCCCGGTTTCTGATGTGACAGTACTGCAAAACCGCCATCACACTGAAGGAAAAAAAGTCATTCTGACCTTCGCCAGAGTTATTGAGCGGAAGGGGCATGATGTGGTGATAAAATCCCTTCCGAAGGTCAAAACAGTTTTCCCGGATCTGGTTTATCTGGTCTGTGGAAAGGGAGATGCAGAATACATCAGCAAACTCAAAACACTCGCCAAAGAACTAGGCGTTGAAGATGATGTGGTTTTTACCGGATTTGTCGATCCGAAAGAAAAGAATTTGTATTATAATTTATGTGATGTGTACATCATGCCCAGCCGTGAAATAAACGGCGACACAGAAGGATTTGGCATTACTTATCTCGAAGCCAACGCCTGCGAAAAACCGGTCATTGGCGGAAACTCAGGGGGAGTTGCAGATGCCATCATTCAGGGTGAAACCGGATTTCTGGTAGATCCGCTTGATGTAAAAGAAATTGAAGGCCGGCTACTTGAATTGCTCGGCAAACCCGAACTTGCCATGAAAATTGGAAAGCAGGGCCGTGAACGGATTTTGAAGTCTCTTACGTGGGAAGCTGTTGCTAAAAGACTGACCGGCAACTTATTATTTTTTCAAACTCAAGAAAAAACGTTAAACAAAATTCAATGAAAATACCCTCGATTATTCGGAATATTGGGTTTATCCGACGAAATTTAGAAAAAAGAATCCGTATTCGTGAAGGAAATGCACTTGCATTACTTTTCAGGGAAAAGCTGCTGGAATGCCCTGATAAAATACCTGTAATTCTTATTTCCTATAACAATGCAAGGTATCTTGAATTTAGTATTCAGCAATACCAAAAATTCAACTTAAAACCCATCGTAATTGATAATGCTTCGTCAGATTTGGTAACCCGTGAGTTACTGGCAAAGTTTGAGTCTGATAAAAGTGCCATTGTTGTAAGAAGTAACCATAATTTTGGTCACATGGTCGGTTTTTCAACACCTGTCTATGACGAACTCCCCATTTATTTTGCCTATTCTGATCCTGACCTTTTATTTAATCCTGAACTTCCGCCGGATTTTATGCAGGTATTGAGCAAATTAACTGATCATTTTCAGGTTTTTAAAGCTGGTTTTGCGCTGGGAATTGATGGAATTGGGAAATTAAAAGAAAACAGAACATGGAAAAAGGTTAAATCACCTATTCCATTCGAAAAAAATTACTCAATAAAAGAGTGGGAAAGCCGGTTTTGGGCTATTCGGGTTCAACATCCGGAACTTGAAATTTATGCTGCCCCTATTGATACTACTTTTGCCGTTTACAACAAGTCAAACTTTTGCTTTGACTACATGTCTGCTGTCCGGGTAGCTGGTAAATTTACTTCAGTACATTTGCCTTGGTTTGAAGATTTGGATATTATGACAGATGATGACCTTGCCCGTTATAAAATTCAAAACAAATCTTCTTCATGGGTGTGACAAGAGTTTGGCACTGAACGGTTTCTTTAGACATTTTAAATCTGCAGGATATTTATTTCTATGACCGACCAACGATCAGTTCGTGTTTCTGCAATCATGGCCGTCTATAACCCAAATCATCATGTCATCAAGGCCATTGAATCAGTTCTGAACCAGACTTTTCCTGTCAGCGAATTTATTATTATCAACGATGGCGGAAAGGAAGATTATATCAAATCTGTTCTGCCGGATGACCCGAGAATTAAATATTTTCTTCAAAAAAACGGGCGGGTTGCTGCAGCCAGAAATACAGCTATCGAAAAAGCTACAGGAGATTATCTCGCCTTTCTTGATCAGGACGATTACTGGTTTCCTGAAAAATTACATGAACAACTCAGCATGATTGATTTTAAATCTGAACCCTGTATGATTGTTTCGCCCATTCAGGTCGTAGATGATAATGATGTGGTTTTAACCCTTAGCGAGAGAAGGTTTCAGACTTATCAGGAAAAAATCCTCTCAGACGATCCGGTGCCGGCAATTCTTTCAGGCAATTTTATTTATTCATCAACCCCCGTTATCCACCGTGATGTTTTTAAAAGAACCGGCGGTTTTGAAAGCCGTTTTGAGCCGCACGATGACTGGGCCATGTACCTTAAGATTGCAGTAGCGGGTATTCCTGTTTTATTTTATTCGAAGCAACCTCTTTCCGTCTGGCGCAGGCATTCAAGTAATGAGTCGCACAACAGGGCAAAAATGCTCCGTACAAAATCAAGAATCGAACGTTTTTATCTGAATCAAAATCTCTCAGATAAGGCAAAAGACATGATTAAACTCGGTCTTGCCTATACCAATCTCGATCGAGTAAATGTATTACTTTATCGCCAAAGACCAAGAACGTTCAGAAAACTATTGCCGGGTGTTCTTTCTGAATTTATTTCAACAAACAACAGATTGAAAAAATACAACTTTCCTGCAAATTCAGAGTTGAGAAACAAAAGTATAAAACGATATATCATTTCCTTTTTCAAATCTTTATTTTCACTAAAGTAAATTTTTCTTCCTATTCCTATGCCACTTAAAATTCTGTTTCTCACGATTGCAAAAAATCAGGCCAGCTATAAGTACAGAGTGGAACAGTTTTTCCCGTTCTGGAAAGATTTCAATACTGAAACAGTGGTGATCAGTCTTGTCGGACTAGGATTTTTCTCCAAATTGCGGCTTGCACTCAGAACCGGTAAATACGATGTGGTTATCCTTCAGAAAAAAACACTTCATCCGATTTTGATCAGAATCATTAAAAAAAGAAGTCTTCTTGTTTTCGATTTTGATGATGCCCTTTATGCAAAACCCTATTTCCATACCGGTAAATTAAAACCAAAACATCCCGGGTCAGCTCACACCCTAAGCCGGTTGAATTTCATTCTCAGTCAGGCCGATCTTGTTTTTGCAGGCAGTAAAGCCCTGTATGATTATTCGGTCAGGCTGAATCCGAACTGCTGCATCATTCCAACAGCTTACTCTGCACCCCTAAAAACTCAAAACCCCGAACCGGCAGACCCGTCGAAACCTGTTCAGGTCGGCTGGATTGGCGGTACTAAAAATCTGGTTTATTTATCCATTATTGAGGGGGTTCTTCTACAGCTTCAGGCAGAAGGTCTCAATTTTGAATTGGTCATCATTTCAGGTGAATACCCTTCATACCTGCTTCCAAAATTCAGATTTATACAATGGGATCCGGTTGCAGAGGATGAGTTTTTACGTTCAATTGATGTGGGAATCATGCCCCTGGCCGATGATGAATGGAGCAAGGGAAAATGTGCGTTTAAATTGCTTCAGTATATGGCTTATTCAAAACCGGTTATTGCCTCTGACGTTGGTGAAAACACATCGGCTGTTATTCAAGGTCAATCTGGGTATTTGGCAAATTCTCCTGAAGAATGGGGGAACGCTTTACGGAATCTCATTACAAATCCTGATTTAAGAATAAAAATGGGTAAGGCAGGATTCGAACATTTTTCAAAACTGTATTCACGCCCCGTTGTGCAGCAAAAAATAATGACTGAACTGGAAAACAAGCTCAATCGTTCACAACTAAAACCGGCTTCAGGAGAGTAAAATTGAGTACCCCAATTCCTGTATCCAGATTAGTGTCAGGAACTCTGCTGCTTATTCTGATCAGTATTCCGCTATTATTCTTCGCCTATCAGGTCAGACCGGCAATCGGCGGTGATTTCAGGGGATTTTTAGTTGCCGGCGACCGGTTTTTAGCCGGTGATTTTTTATATCTGGGCAGCGGGGTTGCATCTAACGTTGCCTGGCCTCCCTTTTTTGCCATTTTTATTTCTCCGTTTTCCCTAATCGCACACTATTCAATGGGACTTTCACAGGAAGTCTGGTACCTTTTCAATCTGATTCTTTTCTTTCTCTCTGTGGATGTCTGGTACCGGTTTTATACCGGCAGACCCATTCAATGGTTTGCTGTCAACCATCCCGATTCTGTTTTCTCACCGCCCATTCTGCTGACCTTACTCATGGTTATTGCCTTATGGTTCAAAGTCATGGAAATTCTTCAGATGAATACCATTGTACTTTATCTGATGAGTTTATCACTTTTTCTCGGCCACAAAAACCGTGAAAATGAAGCTGGCATCGTCATGGGCCTTGTTATTGCCATCAAAGCCTTTCCGTTACTTGCGGCCTCGTGGTTTTTATTCCGGCGGCAATACCGTGCATTTTTTATTTCAGGTTTTGCTGCATTATTTTTTACTCTTCTTCCTGTTCTCAGGTACGGACCAGAGGCCTATATTCAGAATGTGGAAGCATGGATTCAGGTTGCGTTTTCTGGCGGATACCCGATCAGTGGGTTAAACCAGTCACTTTATGCCCTGATTGGCCGTTGGGCTTCTGTGAATCCGTTCGATTATCTCGATGCAAAAATTCTGGCTCCTGAAAAAGGAAGCTTTCCTGACCTGTTCACTGTCTGGAGCCACCGTGTATTGCTGCTCATTTCCTTCGGTTGGGTCGGGTTTAAAATCTGGAAAAGCAAAGATCCAGCACCGGTCATTTCTGCTGCAATTATTATTATTCTTACTCTTTTATTTTCCCCGATTGCCTGGCGGAACTACTTTATTATCTCATTGCCGGGTTATCTGATTCTCAATCTTTACCTTCATTCAACCCCAGACAAACGGGTTAAAACTTTACTCTGGTCAGCGTTTTTTCTAACCAGCGTTTTGTTTGTTCTTGGCGAAACTCATATCGTGCTCAGAAATTTTGTCCTCTCAGTGATGAGCCAAATGACGATAGGAACCCTGATACTGCTTATTCCATTGTTTATGATTTACAATTCTGCCGGCAAAAACAGTCTTCTGCCAGAAAGTCAAAACCCGAAATCAGACCCAAAACCTATTGAAAAATGAAATGAACCCGAAAAATATTTATCTTGCAAAGCTAAATGAATAAGTATTGGGTCAAAATTCGAAATGGTGGTGATGGTGCTGAAAAAAATGACTGAATTCCGGAAAGTATTTCCCCCCTGGATGGCGTATCTCTTTTGGGTTTTTATTGCCGGAATGATTCTTTCAACCGGATTCCGTGTTTTTCTTTTATTGCTTCATTATGATCTGGTTGAGACCGCACCTCCTTCGGTTATTGCCCTGTCGTTTTATCATGGGTTTTCATTTGATCTCAGAGTTTGCTCCGGGTTGATTCTGCCTCCTTATCTGGTCTGGATGTTTTTCTGGATGACCAACCTGAACGTCCCAAAATTACCCCGAATAACAACCTGGTATTTTATTGCCATGTCGTTTTTCATCATCGGTTTCTCAATGGCCGATTTTCCGTACTTTGACTATTATGGCTCCCGATTATCAAACGACATTCTGACCTGGAGTGATAAACCCGGCCTGATGGTTGAAATCCTTTTTGCAGACCTGGCGTTTATTCCGACAATCGTAATCGGTTTTCTGATTGGGTTTCTTTACTGGTATTTTCTGTTTCGCCTCGAAAAATCCTGCTTCTCAGATCACCCCGTCCGGGTTTCTTTCAAAACCCGGCTGAGTCTGTTTCTTCTTACGTTTTGCGGAATGTTTCTGGGCTTGAGAGGGAATTATGATCTTACTGAAAAACCGATGATAACCGCACAGGCCTTTTTCAGTGATTTTACTTTTGTCAACCAGCTCACTCTGAATGCAATCTTTAATCTGCTTGATTCATACAACGTTTATGAGGTAAATTACACCACAGACGAAATCGCCATCCAAAAAGCACAGAATTACCTCAATATTAAACCCGGGCAGTATAACTCTCCCATCGCCCGAAAAGTTGAGCCTGATTCCATTCCTTCTCCAAAAAATGTTGTTCTCATTCTGATGGAAAGCATGACCGCCTACAAAGTTGGCAGTTATGGAATCACAAAAGGATTGACTCCCTTTTTTGACAGTCTTTCAGCTCAATCCCTCTTCTTCCCCAATACATTTTCAACGGGAATTCATACCCGAAATGGAATTTACGCAACCATGACCGGTTACCCGACACTCAGAGGAAACCGGCCAATGATGTCTTCTCTCGGAAACGGAAAGCCTTATATTGGTTTGCCCAACACATTAAAAGAAAACGGATATTCAACCGTATTTTTCTGTACCGGGAAAAAAGATTTTGATAATATGGGCGGCTTTTTGATTTTCAATGGAATGGAAAAGGTTTATAGTAAGGCCGATTACCCCGAATCTGAGGTATTCAATAAGTGGGGCGTTACTGATTATTTCATGTTTAACTGGGCATTGCCGGTTATCAGAGATCTTCATGATAAAAATAAACCCTTTTTTGCGACCTTTCTAACCATTTCAGCTCATGAAAAAACTGATCTTGCAAGACCACCGGGTTTTGAGCCAAAAGCAGATAATCTGGTTGATCAGCGTTTTGAACTGGCTGACTGGAGCCTGAAAGATTTTTTTGATAAAGCATCAAAAGAACCGTGGTTTAAAAATACACTTTTTGTTCTGGTTGCAGACCATGGTTATAAAGTTAATCAGCTTTACGATCTTCCTCTGGGTTACCACCACGTTCCGCTTCTGTTTTATTCGCCTGACTATGTAAAACCTCAAAAACTGACAAACCTGGCCGGACAGACTGATATTTTCCCAACAACAATGGGTATTTTAAATCTTCCGTACATCAACAATTCTATGGGAATTGATCTCAGAAAAGAAACCCGTCCATTTATGTTTTTTTCAAGTCCGACCAATACCGGGTGCCTGAGTGACTCTCTTTATCTTATTCTGGGCGGTTCCGGAAAAGACTTTTTGTTCCATTATCAGGTAAACGAGCAGAAAAATAGGATAGACGATTATCCTGAACTTGTCAGACAAATGAAGGATTATACCCTTTCAATGTTCCAGACAACCCAGTTTGTTGTAAAAAACCGTTTAAACGGTTCAGTTGAAGAATTAAAACCATGAACAGAACCACGTGATCATTGCTTCCCAACCTGAAAAACAAGACATTCACAACTTAGCGTTAAGATTTCAGTCAAGTGTTGACTTCTGTTCACAATAACCTGACCTCATTAAACCGGCAAAAATGGATCTTTATTTAAAAGTCATCTCCTTCGCAAAACCCTGGTGGAAACACATTATTCTGTCTTTCACCCTGACTCTGTTTTTCATTTTGTTTAATTCAGTTTCACTCTGGGTTTCGGTTGACTTTATTCAGCAGCTTTTTAACCCCGAGGTCATCAGCGGTCAGGTTGATATCACAGACAGCTCAAAACCCAATCAGGTTACCAAGCTGATTGGAACCAGCAGCATTTACGATGATATCAGCCAGGGTATGAAAAGTATCATTGTTCAGGCAAATCGTTTTGACACCCTTAAAATGGTTTGCCTCATCATCTTTTTATCATACCTTCTTAAAAATATTGCTGACTATTACCGGAAAATTCTGCTCAGCTATATTGAGCTTAAAATTATTACGCTCATGCGTGATAAACTTGCAGCAACGTTTGTAAGACTTCCTATTTCTTATTATGAACGGAATAATTCGGGTGAGTTGACCTCAATCGTTTTTAACGATGTAAATGCGGTTAACTCCATGATCAACAACAGTTTCGGTCGGATGCTGCTGGCACCCTTCCAGATACTTGTGAATATTGTAATCATGTTTCTGATTGACTGGCAACTTGCAACGATTACACTTACGGTCATTCCGCTTTCTGCCTTTTCAATCTGGAAAATCGGACAAAGTATCCGCCGTCGAAGCCGCAGGGTTTTTGCTCAGATCGGGCTGGTTTTTAATTATTTCCAGGAAATGCTGATGGCCATGAGAGTGGTTAAGGCGTTCACCAATGAAAGACATGAAGAGAACCGTGGCAGAGAAGCGAACAAAGGTTACTTCAAAGCCAATTTCAGGGCAACCCGCCTCTCTCATCTTACTTCACCTCTCAATGAAATTATTATTGTAATGGTTTTGGTTTTTCTGCTATGGTACGGCGGATCTCAGGTTTACACCGGTGAGGGCCTCAAAGCCGAAGATTTTATCAGGTTTCTTGTTTTCCTGATTACCATTTTCCAGCCATTGAAAGAACTTACCAACGTTAATAACGTTATTCAAAACGGAATGGCTGCTGCTGAAAGAATTGTAAAAACACTCGATGCACCACCAGAAGTTTATGAATCACCTACATCTGTGGCACTTACAACGTTCAGCTCAAACATCGAATTTAAAAATGTGACCTTCAGGTATAACCCCGAAGATCCCATTGTTCTTCATTCTGTCAGTTTAAAAATTAACCGGGGTGAAACCGTTGCCTTTGTTGGGCATTCGGGTGCCGGAAAAACAACCATAGTTGACCTTGTCCCACGATTTTATGAAATAAATGACGGCTCTATTTCTATTGATGGAATTGACATCCGGACGCTGAAACTCGAATCTCTGAGAAAACAAATAGGAATTGTTGCCCAGGAATCTGTTCTTTTCAACGAAACCGTCAGATACAACATCGGCTACGGGCTTGAATCTGTAACTGATGAACAAATTATCGAAGCTGCCAAAAACGCCAATGCCTGGGAATTCATCGAGAAGATGGAACATGGTCTTGATACCGTAACCGGTGAAAGAGGTGTAAAACTTTCTGGCGGACAGAAACAACGGCTTTCCATTGCCAGAGCCATTCTAAAAAATCCACCGATTTTAATTCTGGATGAAGCAACCTCTGCTCTGGATACCGAATCTGAAAAACTCGTTCAGGATGCCATTTACAAACTGATGAAAAACCGGACGGTTCTAGCAATTGCCCACCGTCTGTCAACCATTCAGCATGCAGATAAAATTGTGGTACTGAGCAGCGGAAATATTGTTGCCATTGGCCGTCATGAAGAACTTTTGATTTCATCACCAGATTACCAGCGTCTTTATCAGCTTCAGTTCAGAAATGAAAATAAAACCGAACAAAATCCATCCTGATTTCATGAGTCAACCGTGACCATTCTTTTTCTGAATTCGGCAAAATCATGGGGCGGAAATGAACGGTGGATGCTTCAGGCAGCAAGAAAGCTCAATGAAGATCATACTGTTTTGCTTGCATACAGAAATGAAGTCATCGGCGATCGGTTTTCAATCCCAAAATTTAAATTCCCTTTTGTTTCTGAGGCTGATGTTTACACCCTCAGCCAGCTTATCAAACTTATCCACCGTCATCATATTGACGTTTTAATTCCGACCAAACGAAAAGATTACGTCCTAGCCGGCCTTTCAGCCCGAATGACCGGGCGGGTAAATGTGCTCAGGCTGGGTATTGCCCGAAAGCCTGAACCTGGCTTTTTTCACCGGTTTGTTTATTCCTTTCTTGCAGATGGTATAATTGTTAATGCAAATTCCATCCGGACCGAACTGATTGAAATCCCCTATATGAATCCTGATCAGATCAGGGTAATTTACAATGGCATATTTTACAATGAAGTCGAAAATCTGGCTGCCCAATCTGGTCCTGATTTACCTGAATTTTCCTTCCGGGTTGTTTCGGTTGGTGAACTTTCACCCAGAAAAGGACATGATCTTGCCATCAGAGGATTTGCTGAGTTTATCAACCAACATTCCTGGCCTGACTTAAAACCCGGCCTTATTATAATTGGCGGGGGTCCCGATGAGAAAAGACTCAAGACACTTGCTACTGAACTTGGCATTCAAAATCAGGTTGTTCTAACCGGATTTGTGAAAAACCCTTACCCCATTGTTGCAGCCTCAGACGTCTTTTTAATGACCTCTGCAAGTGAAGGAATTTCAAACGCCTTACTTGAAGCCATGGTGCTGAAGGTTCCTGCAATTACAACTTCAGGTGCCGGTGGTGCTGAAGAATTTATGATTCAGGGAGAAACAGGCTGGCTGATTGGAAATGACATTGAAAACGATACGGCACGTTTTCTTATTGAAGCGTATCTGAATCCTGAATTAAGAAAACGAATTGCAGACCGGGCCAGAGAAGATGTCATTGCTCGTTTCGACTCTGACAGGATGAAACTTGAAATTGTTGAATTTCTTAAGTTTTTGATTTCCCGCCATAAGTAACTTTTCCCTGAAGGTTAACGTAAACATCAATTTACTTTCAAATCGGAGAACAAGTATGAACAGACCTGCACTTCCACCACGATCCGGATTTGGTCTTCTTTTGATTGCCATAGGTCTATTTATTCTTCTGGATAAATTGGATTTTTACAGCTTTGGCGATCTTATCTCAACCTGGTGGCCACTCATTCTGATTTACATTGGTACGCATCACCTGATTACCAGGGGTAATAACCGGTCTAATGGCAGTTACATTTTAATTGCATTGGGCGTCTTTTTTCTGCTTCATACACTTGACCTCTTTGATACTGACATCATTCATACCTGGTGGCCCGCATTACTGATACTTCTGGGTATCTGGATTTTAGCAAATGCTTTTAACCGCAAAAAACAAAACGATTTGCCGCACGATTCATTCTCAACAGTTGAAGGAACTGAAGATATGCTCAATAACTCTGTGTTCATGTCAGGCTCTGAAATTCGGTCAATGTCTCAAAACTTTAAAGGCGGAAAAATTACCGTTGTTCTGGGCGGAAGCAAAATTGACCTTCGGCAAGCCATTCTTTCACCTAATGCGACCCTTGATATTATGGTTTTAATGGGCGGATGTGAACTATTTGTACCCTATGAATGGGATCTTGATATTCAGGCTCAGGCTATTTTAGGTGGTATTGAAGATAAAAGGCTCAGACAAAGTCATGCACCGGGAACTGTTGCCCCAATTCTCCGGATCACCGGAAGTGCCATTCTGGGCGGAATCGAAATAAAGTAATTCTTCCTTTTTAATTTGGTTCAAGGGGTACAAAATCTTGTGCCCCTTGCCGGTTTTTTCCCCCCTTTCTGTCTTTGGTTCCTGAGCGGAGTCGAAGGACTAACTACTGCTTTCTGTCTTTTTCCTTTCATTATTTATTCATTATTATTTTCTGTGGGTCTTCCATCTTAGCTTTTTTGTACGTAGCTTAAAAAGACCAAAACATCCATTGTCCTTTTTCGGAATGAAATCCGGAGTTTCTCCCGACACATCCTTTAATATTTAGACTGCCGGAGGAGACATTATGAAAGATACCGTTGCCATTATTCTTGCCGGAGGCCGGGGTGAACGGCTTTACCCGCTTACCCGTGATCGTTCAAAGCCTTCAGTTTATTTTGGCGGAATTTACCGTATTATTGATATTGCCCTGAGTAATTGTGTAAACTCTGAGATTTACAATATCATGGTCTTTCCGCAGTACAAGGCTCAGTCTCTCATGGATCACATTGATGAAGGCTGGAATATTTTTAACCACTCGCTCGGGCATTATCTCAGAATCGTTCCACCACAAATGCGGGTGAGTTCAGATTGGTACCGGGGTACTGCTGATTCCATCCGTCAAAATCTGTATCTACTTGAATCTACTCAGGCCACCCATTTCCTCATTTTATCGGGTGACCATATTTACAAAATGAATTATGAACTTTTTCGTGATTTTCACCTCGAAACGGATGCTTCGCTTTCAATTTCTGCAATTGAAGTTCCGGTTGAGGAAGCCAGTAAATATGGGGTTTTAACGGTTGACGAGAAATATCAGGTATTGGGATTTGAAGAAAAGCCGGCCATCCCAGCCACCATTCCCGGGAATCCATCGCTATCATTGGTTTCTATGGGAATCTATCTGTTTAACAGAGAAAATCTGCTTCACACCCTGCGGGAAATTCCGGGTGATGATTTCGGACAAAATATTCTGCCAAGACTGATCAGCCAGAATAAAGTTTGTGCCTATCCTTACTCAAAGTTAAATAAAATCAGGGATTACCTCTTTAAAAGCTATCCGGATGGGAGGCGGGAAAAGGTGCTCGATCCCAGAACACCTGACTCAGGTTATTGGCGTGATGTGGGTGATTTAGACTCGTTCTGGGCTGCCAATATGGATTTGACTGGTATTGCTCCGGCTTTTAATATGTACAGCACGCTTTGGCCCCTCAGAACCGCATTCAAAACCTATCCACCCGCTAAAACTATTTTTCAAAATGAAAAAGAAGGACGGGTTGGTTTTATGCTCGATTCGCTGGTTGCACCGGGAACAATCATCTCTGGCGGAAAGGTGAACAAATCTGTTTTACACTACGATGTAAGGGTAAATTCCTGGGCAGAAGTCAGTGAATCGGTTCTTTTTCCGCATGTTGATATCGGGAGATATTGCAAAATAAAACGGGCGATCATTGACCGCGATAACCACATCCCCGCCGGTACGGTAATTGGATACAATGAAGAAGAAGACAGAAAAAAATATACTGTTTCAGATGGCGGAATTGTGGTGGTCGGAAAAAAACATTTCAAATAGAAAAGGGAAACAAGACATTCCCTGAGCGTTCTAGACTGACTTTATTTGGTTTCTGATAAGTATCTCAATTTCCCTTATCAGGTCTTCGTCTTCGTGATAGGGTGTAATCAGTTTCCATTTTCCTCCATCTAATTGTGCTTCCAGCCGGAAAAATGGGGGACCCTGACCCTGTCTGGTTTTTTCACGCCTGACTTTTACTTCTACTGCTTTTATTTCGGAAAGAATTAACACAGAATTTTTGTGCCACGGAAGGGGTCCGTGGGTGATTGACATCCGATCATTTGAAATGATAATCCGGGTTTTGTTGAAGAACCGTGCACTGCAGTAGTAGGTAAAAGCAAGCAGTGCAAAAGCTACGGCAACAATCACAATTGCAAATGGTTTTTCCTCAAAAGTAAACCCGGAAAAAGTAAGTGTTTTCCATTGGGTACTGATCATGACCGTAACTGCCACAATACCCAGAATCAGTGCAAGATTATAAACAAAGGAACGCCATTTGAGTTCAATGACCAGCATATCTGTTGAGTGAGTAACAGTTAATGCACTGAGATCAACTTGATTCGATTTGTTTTTCATTTGCTGCAGATTACACTTTTAAGACCAAAAGCTTTGGAGATCTTCACAATGAACAACATGAAAAATGTAAAACAAGGGCACTTCGACTCCGCTCAGTGACCTTGTTTTATCACTTGTCACTTATAACTTATAACTCGTCACTATTTCACCTCTCCCCGGTGATGTACAACAATTTGCGGGAAAGGAATGATAATCCCGTTTTCGCGGAAGGATTTATCAATTGCAATCCGGAGATCTTCTGCCACCCGAAACTCATCTTTGTAATGTGAAACCCTGCAAATCAAAGTTACCAATAATTCTGAGTCTTTGAATTCAATAAAAAATGATTTTGGTTCCGGATCTTCAAGTACTTCTGGGTGTGCTTTTGCCAGATTAACCAGAAGTGCTTTTACCATGTTCACATCGGTACCGTATGCAACGGGAATGTCCATTTTTATCCGTGAGGCCGGATCAGGATAGCTCAGGTTGATAAGCTGGCTTTTTGCAATTTCTGAATTCGGAATAATCACCACATGGTTATCAAAATTGAGAATTTTTGTTGAACGGAGTCCGATCCTGATTACATCACCTGTTAAACCGGAAGTAACCATTTTAACCCGGTCACCCACCCTGAACGGGCGGTCAATCATGATCACAAAACCGGCAATCATATTTGCCAATGTATCCTGAGAGGCATAACCCACGGCAAAGGATACCGCAGCGCCGCCAATGGCAAGACCGGTGAGGTCAACATCAAAATATTTGAGAACAACCCCGGCGCCGGCAACATAAATAAAAATTTTGACCAGCCGGTCAATAAGGGGAGCAAGTTCATCATCAATTGAGGTTTCAGTTTTCGATGCAACATTTTCGATAAACCATTGAAGAACGATATCAAAAAGCCTTGAAAAAAACCTGCAGATCAAAAACACAAAAATGGTTACTGCAATCCCGATTATAATCTTTTGTGAATGATCAGAGAAATGTTCTCTGATCTCGTCAAAAGAAAAATAAAAGGCAATAATGTAAATTACCTGTGCGATTGACTGATTGACAAGTGAGAGAACTTTATCGTCCAGATCGGTTTCTGTCGCCGTTGTAACATACTTTTCAACCAATTTTACAATTAGTTTAACAATCATAGCCAGAATGAATCCTGCCGTGAGCATAAGACCCATAAAGGCCAGATCACCCATTACACTGTCAGGAACGTAAAACTCAATCCAGGCTCTGACAGATTTTAAATCAATAATTATTGCGGCAATTCCCATTTTTGTAACTCATCCAGAAATTTGTAAGCGGTTAAATCGAATTGAATCGGTGTAATTGATATATAATTTTGCGATACAGCTATTTCATCCTGATCGTCAGCGTCATCCACAATAATCAGTTTACCCGTCAGCCAATAGTACGTATTGTCATGCGGATCTTTCCGGTGATCAAAATCATCATCCCAAATTGAATTGCCCATCCGGGTAACTTTTACCCCTTTGATCTCTTCTTTTGGTACAGGCGGTATGTTTACATTTAGCAATAAGCCACCAGGAATCCCCTTTTCAAGAACCATCAAACCGAGGCGTACGGCATAATCAGCTGCAAGTGAAAAATCTGGAACCCCATACGTTGCGAGGCTAATGGCAATAGCCGGAATGCCAAGAAAAGTGGCTTCAGTTGCAGCAGAAACAGTACCGGAGTAAATAATTGAAGTTGAGGTGTTTCCACCATGATTGATACCGGAAACGATCAGGTCAGGTTGGTTCTCTTTCATGATAGACCGGAGTGCAAGTTTTACACAATCCGCCGGTGTGCCATTAACAGCATAACCAAAAAACTCCCCGTTGATTTTATATTCGGTAACTCGTAACGGCGAATGGATGGTGATGGCATGGCCCACCGCACTCATTTGCTTATCGGGAGCCACAACCGTTACCTCGAAATGCTTTTTAAGCGCTGAGGCCAAAGCCAGGATGCCGGGAGCATTGATCCCGTCATCGTTACAAACCAATACTTTAGGTTTCGACATATTTTACTTTTTATTTATATAATTTCTTTTTGACCTGTAATTTGTGACACAGGTCTCGAGGGCACTTCGTCCCTCGATAAAATCCCGAAAACATTCGGGATCACTCGGGATGACAAAGCTCAGTGACCCCGAGAGTTGAATTCCCATGTCCCAGCATTAACCCGCACAATCTGTGACCCCCCGAAAGCGTTCCGGGCAGGCAGTGACCCGTAACCTGCATTAAAGTCCCTTGTCACTTGTCCCATGTCCCAGCATTAACCCGTAATCTGTGACCTGTGACCCGTAATTGCCTTTACGTCCCTTGTCACTTGTCCCCTGTCACCAGAAGTTTAATAGCTTTCTTCGTCTGAGGGGAATTTCTTTTCTTTCACATCTTTTACATACGACTTGATAGCAGAATCAACCTGCTCACCCAATTCTGCATATTTTCTTACAAAGCGTGGATGAAAATCACTGAAAAGACCGAGCATATCATAACTGACAAGAACTTGTCCGTCACATTCAACGCCGGCACCAATACCGATAGTGGGGATTGAAATCGAAGCTGTTACCCGTTTTGCAAGTTCAGCCGGTACTTTTTCAAGTACAACGGCAAAGCATCCGGCTGTTTCTAGTGCCTTCGCATCAGAAATCAATTTATCGGCTTCAGTTTTTTCTTTGGCTCTTACTTTATAGGTACCGAACTGATGAATGCTTTGCGGAGTTAAACCAAGGTGGCCCATTACTGGTATTCCTGCTTCGGTAATTTTTCTGATTGCCGGAACTACAAATTCGCCGCCTTCAAGTTTAATTGCCCCTGCTCCTGATTCCTTCATAATTTTTCCGGCATTTTTCAAAGCATCTTCGGGGTTGATCTGAAAGGAAAGAAACGGCATGTCAACAATAACCAATGCACGTTCAGTCCCCCTCACAACCGCCTGAGCATGATAAATCATCTGTTCAACCGTAACCGGAAGGGTGGTATCAAATCCTGAAAATACATTCCCGACTGAATCACCAACCAAAAGAATATCAATACCTGCGGCATCAAACAACCTGGCCAAAGTATAATCATAAGCCGTGAGCATGGCAACCTTTTCACCGGCAGCTTTCATGTTTCTGATGACCTGTGTGGTAACCCGGCGGCTTGCAGTATGAACGCTCATTCTGTTTTCCTGTATTTTTTAGAGAGATGATAAACCAATTCCTGCTCCTGTGAAAGCAGACTATCCGTTAAAAAATCAATGCCAAGTTTCATCGGTAGCAATTCTTTAATATCAGAAATGAAACGGGAAACTGAAAAATTAAGGTTTTCCTGACCGATACTCGTTGATTTTTGGGTTAAAAGTTCGGTCAGAGATTCTGCTTCACCCTTTTTTTTAAAAGTAAGATACTTTACAATATCTAAATGACTTCTATCTAGAAGAATGCTGCCATGCTGAAGTAAAACCGGACCGTAAATCCGCTGAGCTGAACCTACCAATTTTTTGCCATTGAGTAAAAGTTCACTTTTTGCAGATGAGATAAAACAGGGAACAGCAGAAATTCCCTGATAGACCGATTTAAAATCATCATGATGGTGAGTATAGCCAGTATCGATAGTCTGACGAAGGAATGCTTCATGAAAAGTCTGGTGAATCAGATCGTACCATTCTGATGGAGCTTTATCGCCAAGAGGCAGCACAACTGAGTAGGTGAGTTCCCCGGCATGAAAGACAGCACGTCCACCGGTTGGCCGGCGTACAAGACCGACCCCATCTAAATGAACTGCAGATAAATTGACTTCACTCAGCGGCTGATGATAACCCAGGGATAACGTTACAGGAGACCAGGAATAGGTTCTGAAAGTGGGAAGAGAAAAACCACTTAAAAGGGATTCAACAAGAGCTGAATCAATGGCCATATTTTCAAATCCCTGAAGGGCGGCGTCTTCGATAAAACGCCCCTGAATCATTTCGGTCCCCGAATGATCCCCCGGTCAGATTTGCGGATGAAATCAACGAAATAGACGACTTCGGGGAGTGGCGGAACTTCAGCTTCAATAGCTCTGAGAGCATCAGAAACATTTAATCCGCGACGGTAAAGAATAGCAAAAGATTTATCAAGGGCTTCAATTGATTCACGGCTGAAACCACGGCGGCGAAGTCCGATGAGGTTTAAGCCTTCAGCAATCAAGGGTTCCCGTCCGGCAAGTGTATACGGCGGAACATCTTTGGTAATTCTGAATCCACCGCCGATCATGGCATGAGCTCCCACTTTTCCAAACTGGTGAATGGGGGTCATTCCACCAACAATGGCCTGCTCATGAACGTCCACATGGCCGGCAACCTGAACGCCGTTGGCCAGTATAACCTTGTTGCCAATATTACAATCATGGGCAACGTGAACATAAGCCATCAGCAGACAATCAGAACCGATAATAGTTGTGTTTGAATGGGTTGTTCCCCGGTTAAGAGAACAGAATTCACGAATAACTGTACGATCACCCACAACCAATGTTGTGGCCTCACCGGCATACTTCAAATCTTGCGGTGCAGTTGATACCACTGCTCCATGATGAATTTTTACTTCATTGCCAATGCGTGCCCCGTTTCCAACCAATGCACTTGATCCGATCACCACATCGTCACCGATTATCACATCATCTTCAATGACTGAAAAGGGGCCAACACTGACATTTTTTCCCAATTGGGCTTTGGGAGAAATTTCTGAGAATTTATGAATGAGCGCAGACATATTATCCTCTTTCTACAATCGATGCCATCATATCTGCTTCACAAACCACTGCACCATCAACCATCGCCTTACCCCTGATTCCGCAAATTTTCCGGCGTCTTGAAACCATTTCCATTTCAATTATCAACTGATCACCGGGTGTAACCGGTTTTCTGAATTTACAATTGTCAATTGACATAAAGTAAACCAGGTTTTCAGCAGCATTTTCAATACCATTTAAAAGCAGAATTCCACCGGCCTGTGCCATGGCTTCAACAATTAGTACACCGGGCATAACAGCCTGACCTGGAAAATGCCCGTTAAAAAACGGTTCATTCCGGGTAACATTTTTAATGGCGGTAATTCTCTCATCCAGTTTAAAATCAATAATCCGGTCAATTAAAAGAAACGGATACCGGTGAGGAAGAATCCGTTCGATAGCCTGAATATCAAAAATGACACCTTCTTTTTTTACATGCTGAAATTTACGGGTAAGTTTACGTGCATCAACAAGCTTTCTGAGTTCTTTTACAAACGCAATGTTGGCAGCATGGCCCGGTCTTGCAGCAAGAACCTGACCTTTGAGTGGAGCACCAATCAGGGCAAGGTCACCCATCAGATCAAGCAGTTTATGTCTTGCCGGTTCGTTTTTGTACCTGAGTTCTTTGTTGTTCAGAAAACCGGTATTGCCAATAACGAGATCACCTTCAAGTTTAAGTTTATCCTTCAAACGTGAAAGTTCAGATTCATCAACATGACGGTCAACAATAACGATGGCATTATCAATATCGCCACCTTTAATGAGACCCTGTTCAGCAAGCATTTCAACTTCAGTCAGAAAGCAAAACGTACGGGCTGAAGCAAATTCTTCAACAAATTCCTTAATGGTAAACATACCGGTGTGCTGACTTCCGAGTGCCGGGTTGTTATAATCAACCATAACAGTTAACCGAAAATCATCAGCCGGAAGCCCAACGATCTGCACGCCTCTTGCCTCATCAACGTACTGAATGGTTTGGTCAATAACCAGATAATCTTTCAGGGCAGTTTGTTCAACGGTGCCGGCTTCAAGAAGGGCATCAACGAAAGGTTTTGCAGAACCATCCATGACAGGGGGTTCGGGGGCACTGATTTCAATACGGCAATTGTCAATTTGAAGACCGACAAGTGATGCCAATACATGTTCAACGGTATGAACCCGTGCTTCACCACGCTGAATTGTGGTTCCGCGTGACAAATCAACCACGTAATTCACATCAGCTGGCACTTCCGGATGGCCGGGAAGATCAACCCGGACAAAAACAAATCCATAATTTTCAGGTGCAGGTTTAAAGGTGACAGTAGATTCATGACCGGTATGAAGCCCAACGCCCGACAGGGTAACTTCACCTTTAATTGTTTTTTGCTTTTCAATCATGTTAAACGTGCTTTCCTTCACCTGATTTGGCTTCGAGTGCAGCTACTTTATCTTCCAGATCTTTAATCTGCCGGAAAAGTGAGGGTAATTGTCTCATGGCACCTTCCATACGGAAGGCTTCTTTAATTGGCTTTGCCGGTGTACCGAAATAAGTTGTGCCAGACAGGGTCAGTGATTTGCTTACCCCCGACTGTGCCCCGATGTTGATATTGTTGGCAATTTCAAGATGACCTGCAATTCCAACCTGACCACCCAACTGGCAATTTGAACCCACTTTAACCGAGCCGGCAATTCCAACCTGAGCAGCCATTACCGTGTTTTCACCTACGTTCACATTATGGGCAACCTGAATCAGGTTATCAAGTTTTGAACCATGTTTTACAACTGTTGCACCCAAAGTTGCACGGTCAATTGTGGTGTTAGCACCAATTTCTACATCATCTTCAAGGATGACAAATCCCATTTGCGGAATTTTGCGGTAAGACCCGTCTTTTCCGGGAACAAAACCAAAACCGTCTGACCCGATTACTGCTCCACTGTGAATTATCACACGGTTGTGAATCTGAACCTGATGGTAAACAGTCACATTCGGGTACAGCAAACAATCATCACCCATCGAAACAGCCGGACCAACTACTGAATTCGCATGAATCCGGCAATTATTTCCAATTTTTGCTTCTTTGTAAATGACAACACCCGCTCCAATAGTCACATTCTGACCAATTTTGGCCGACGGATCAATGACTGCTGTTGGATGGATTCCTGAAGAAGCCCATGACATGGGTGGGTTAAATTTTTCAAGGGTAAAGAGAAAGGCACTGTAAGGATCTGAAACCCTGATGATATGTTTGGGTCCGTTTGACGGAACCTGGATATCAGGAGAACAAATTAAAGCTTCAGCCTCAGTAGAAGATAGAAACTTTTCGTACTTGGGATTAGAAATAAAGGTGATCTGGCCCCTGCCGGCTTCTTCAATTTTTGCAATGCCCGACACTTCAAGGTCAGGATTTCCATCAAGTTTGCCACCCAAAAACTCAGCTAATTCGGATAATTTCATCTCGGCTCCGTTAAAATAAATTTGGTAAAAACCAAAAAGGCTCACCTGCTGGCAAGCCTTTTAAGGGGGAGTTACTTTTTAGTGTCCGATTTTGGGGAGGCTGCTTTTGCGGTTTTCAGATAATCGAGCACCTTGAAGGTAATATCAAGGTTATCTTCTGAATATAAAATAACCGGGAGTGTATTAGACTTATCAAAAACCATAGTGAAACCTTCCTTTTTGGCAACGGCTTCTATGGCCCGTAGAACTTTATCTTCAAGTGGCTTGAAGAGTTCAAGCTGTTTCTGCTGCAATTCCTGGGTTTTGGTTTGATTAAATTGCTGAAGTTCCTGCTGCTTGCCCTGAAGCTCCTGCTCGGTTTGTTTCCGTTTTTCAGCAGCCATCATGTCTTTTTTACGATCATAATCGGCAGCTTCTTCCTGGAATTTTTGTACTTTTCCTGCAAATTCAGCTTCGGCAGCTTCTTTGGCCTTCTGCATCTGAGCCTGAATTCCCTTTGAATCGGGAAGGTTTTCAAGAATCTGTTGGGAATTTGCAGTAGCAATTTTCGTTTGTGCCTGGGCGCCGGTTACATTGAATCCAAGTGTGGCGGCAATAGCCAGTGCAGGTAACAGTCTGATGGTCATGATCTGATCTTTCTTGTTAGTTTTTCTCTATTCCGGTTGTTCTGACTCTTTTCAGGATTTTTTCAGTCAGGTCAAGTGCTGGGTTTGCATAAAAAATGGCAACCTGACCGCTACGGTCAAACACATAGTCGAGTTTTTCTTCCTCGGCAACGACTTTTACTGCTTTAAAGATACTATTTTGGATTGGCTTCATCAAATCATTTTGTTTGGTAAACAATTCACCGTTCACACCAAACTTTTTGTTCTGAAAGTCAGCTATTTTCTGCTCCATAGCGATAATTTCATCTTCCCGTTTACGCCTGACTTCATCAGAATAAAGCAGAGACTGGCTTCTGAACTCTTTAAAGCGATCATCGAGATCTTTTTTCATCTGCTGAATTTCTTTTCGCCAATCTTCAGAAAGTACATCAAGCTGGCTCTGAACATCTTTGACTTCAGGAAGTTTTTCCATCACGGCATTGGCATCAAAAAAGCCAACTTTTGTCTGTGCCTGAATACTGGTGGCAAAGAGTAAAGTTAAAATGGCAGCAAAAATCGTTTTCATGGATCCCCCGGTTTATGAATCCGGTAAAGTTATACGTTTACTTGGTTAAAAAACAGGCAAATTACTGACCCTGTCCGAAGGTAAAGGTAAGTGTCCATCCGTTCGGATTCCTTGCCGTTCCGGTTCCGTCAAGACCGTAACCGTAGTCGAGACCGATCATCCCAACAAACGGAAGAAATATTCTGACACCGGCACCAACTGATCGTTTTAATTCAAACAAACTGGCATCATCAAATTGGCGCCAGGCATTACCAGCATCAAAAAACCCGATCATATACACACTGGCCTGAGGGGTAAGAGTAAGCGGGTAACGAAGTTCTGTTGAATATTTGAAAAATGTTTTTGCCCCGATTGGTGTATCAGTTAAATCTCTTGGACCAACTTCCCGGTCATCATATCCACGAAGAGAAATCGTTTCAAAGGCACTCAGGCCCGATCCGCCCATGTAAAAATATTCCTGGAACGGAATTGAAGTTTTATCATTCGGTTTACGTGTATGCAGAAAACCAAAGCGGGAAGACTGAAACAGAACCAGATCGCCTGCGATCCGGCTGTAACCTTCAAGTGTCAGTTTATGCTTGGTATAAGTTGAAGTTCCAGGAAGGAAGGGTGCACCGGCAAGTTCAGTATATAATACCAGATTCGATCCGCTTCTCGGATAAATAGGGTTATCAAAACTATTCCGGCTTAAAACCTGGGTCAGGGTGATCTGGGTTGATTTACCCGGTTGGTAATAATAGGAACCCACATCGCTTTGGTAATCGTTGCTCTGGAATCTGAGAATCCAGTTTCCGCTGAAGTAATCATCAGGCCACTTCAACCGGCGACCTACGCTGATCGATAACCCTTTTTGAATCAGCTGATAATAAATATTCTGATAGGTGTAGAACAAACTGAACCCGACCGAAGTAGGGGTATCGTTAAACCAGGGCTCCTGATAGCTGAACGAATACGTGTTGTAGCGGTTGTTCACACCGAATTGGGCATCAATAGAAAGACGCTGGGCATCACCAACCGGAATGGGCTGCCAGGCTTCCTTATTGAAAAATTCCTGAGCAGAGAAATTTGTAAAAGTAAGACCGACTGCACCAGAAAAACCGTAGGTTGCTGAATAACCTGCACTCATGTTAAACTGGTCGGATGATTTTTCCTGAACCGTGTAAACAATGTCTACTGTTTCCTGATCAATGATAGGAGTTTGAATATCAATTTTTTCAGGATCAAAAAAGTTTAATACAGAAATCTGACGTTGTGACCTCACAATGGCATCACGTGAAAAGGTGTAACCGGGAAGTGTATATAATTCACGGCGAAGCACTTTTTCTTTGGTTTTTGTATTTCCGCGGATGTGAACCCGGCCGATATTCACCTGGGTTCCTTCGGTAAGCGTGAAGGTAAGATCAACTGAATCTTTTCCGACAACGGTTTCCTGTTTATCCACCTGGAAAAACATATACCCTCTGTCATAATAGAGTGAACCAATATCTTTACCTTCCTGAGTAAAATACAGATTCTGACTCAGCTTTTTCTGATCGTAAACATCTCCGGTTTTGAAACCAAGTACATCAAATAAAAGCGTATCTGAGTAGAGCTTGTTTCCAACCCAGTCAATATTTCTAACAAAATATTTTTCACCTTCAAATATTTTGATATCAATAAACATCTGACGGTCATTTTCAGGATTGAAAGAAATGGAATCTCCAATCAGCCTGAAATCTTTAAACCCTTTTTCCTGATAAAAATCTTTCAGCAGGGCCTTATCTTTTTCATAATCTTCACGCTTGAACTTGGGTCCGCCAAAAATCCGCCACCAGGAGTCCTGACGGGTTTCTTTGAAAGCACTGATCAGTTCATCAGCTTCAAAGGCTTTATTTCCGTCAAACCTGATTTTTTTAATAAAAACATCCGGACCTTCATCAACGGAAATCACCAGATTAACTTTACCCGGTGCTTTTTCAACTTGTTCGAAAATTACTGAGGATCGCAAGTATCCATCTTTTTCGTACCGTTTAGTAATTGATTTTTCCCACCTTTTCAGGTTTGCTGGGGTAAGAATCTGACCTTTGATCAGAGTAACAACCTTTTCGAGATCATCTTTATCAAGCTCATCAAGACCTTTCCACTCCCAGGTATCAAGCCGGTTATGTTCTTTGATTTTGATGACGAGAAACAACTGATCGCCAATGAGCTGGTCTTCAAGAATTTGAATATCGGCATACAACCGTTGGTTCCAGAGGCGGGTGATAGCACCTGATATTTTTTCTGACGGAAGGGTAATTTCATCACCGATTGCCAACCCTGAATTGTTGATGATATTCTGGGGTTCGGCAAAAACATTTCCCTCAACAGAAATACCGGCAATTTTGTAAGTCTGAGCCTTTGGAGCAGCAGGCTGAGACCCTAACTGGGCATTTGAAATCAGGGGAAGGAAAACGAGGGCGGCAGATAAGACAAAACGGGAAAACTGCATTAAAAGAAACCTTATTTAGATGTCATAAAACGCCGGTACTCAGACCGGCTTAATTTGTTCGCTAACTTTACCAAACCGGCGTTCCCGTTTCGAGAAACTCCGGATGGCTTCATAAAGATGAGGCCGGCGAAAATCTGGCCAGAAACAATCAGTCATGTACAATTCTGAATAGGCAAGCTGCCAGAGCAGAAAATTTGAAATCCGCATTTCACCGCTTGTTCTGATCATCAGGTCAGGATCAGGAATGTCACGGGTTGACAAATGTGCTGAAATAGTATCCGCAGAAATCTGATCAGGTGTAAGTCTGGATGCTGCAACTTCTTCGGCAATATGTTTGACAGCCTGGGTTAAATCCCACCGGCCACTGTAAGACAAAGCCAGAACCAGAGTCATCCGGGTGTTTTGTCGGGTCAGTTCAATGGTTTGTTCCAGTTCTTCACGAACTTTATCCGGCAGGTCGTCACGGTTACCGATTGTATTCAGCCGGATGTTATTTTCATTCAGGGTTTTCAGCTCTTTTCTGAGACTGTGAATCAGCAGACTCATGAGGGCGCCAACTTCTTCTTTGGGTCTGCCCCAGTTTTCTGTGCTGAAAGCATAAAGGGTCAGATAACCGACTCCAAGTTCAGCACAGGTTTCAACTGCATCACGAACTGATTTCACTCCGGCATGGTGGCCACTTACCCGGGGCTGACCCTTTTCTTTTGCCCAACGCCCATTTCCATCCATTATAATGGCGATGTGACGTGGAATATGGCAGGAGGATTTTAGTTCTTCCTGCTCCTTTTTGTCAGCCTCTGTCCGTTTGTCTTTCACTTCATGTATTCCGAAGAATCAAACCCTGATTTTTTACATAATTTGCGAACCTTTAAGTTACCAATATCTGTTTCTAATGTCAATTTAAAGGAATAAGACGATGGGCTTTAACGTAAGGTGCACAAAGTTTTAATTCATGAAGGTCGCAAATGGAAATGAAGCGAATTCATTTGCCCCTTTTGATCAATTTGGCGATATTCAGAACTTAAGGTAAGGTATAAGGATTCAGGATTAAGGTATAAGCTAAATTCTTTACTTCTTGGTTCAGTTCCAGTCCAGATTACCAGTACTTTGAAAAGCCCCCTCCGACGGAGGGGGAATGGGGGTGGGTTTCCATTTTCCTTTGTTAGTTTCACCGAACCAAATAAACGGATCAATAATGCGCACTGCAACCCTTACACGAAATACCAAAGAAACCCAAATCCATATCGAACTGAATCTCGATGGAACCGGTGTTTTTTCAATCGGAACCGGAATCGGTTTTTTTGATCACATGCTGGAGCAACTCAGCCGGCACTCGGGAATGGATCTCTCCATCCAGGCAAACGGTGATATTCATATTGATGATCATCACGTCGTTGAAGATGTGGGTATTGCACTCGGACAAGCCATTTCTGATGCATTGGGTGATAAAAAAGGAATCAGCCGGTACGGATATTTCTACTGCCCTATGGATGAAACGCTGGCAAGAACCGTTCTTGATCTTTCTGGCCGGCCGTATTGTGTTTTCAATGCAGGATTTCAACGGGCTAAAATTGGAACCCTCAGTTCTGAAATGATCAGGGAATTTTTTATTGCGCTAACCAATTCGCTCAAAGCCAACATTCATATTGAAGTGTTATATGGTGTGAATGATCACCACAAATCTGAAGCAATCTTTAAAAGTTTTGCCCGGGCATTCAAACAAGCCGTAACCGTTTCAGGAAATGAACTGCCAACAACAAAGGGACTGCTTTAGGATAGGCTTAAGGTGTAAGGGTTAAGCTATAAGGCTAAATGCTCAATTTTGAATGGTAAATAAATTAATTGATCTTTTTTCATCAGGCTCAAGTTATTGAGAATTGGATGTCTGGAAACCAATAAAATTAGCAATTCGTTGAGCACTAACGCACTAACACACTAACGCCTTAAACCTTATGCCTTACGCCTATCCAACCTTCCCCGGATTCAGCCCATCACAATCCACATGAAGTGAAAACCAGTCGTGTACCAGCACGACTTTTTCAACCCACTCTTCCCACTCCCGGTCGAACACTTTCAGATCAGTTGATTGAACTGCCATTTGCCGGCGGTAAAGCAAAGCATTCACTTCAACCGGAATAATTGTAATTTCCCAATGAAAAGACGGCTGACGGGTCCAGCTTAAAACCAGTGAATAATAGGTCTGCGCGAGCCTGATCAGATTTTCTTCCCAGAAATCCAAAGCCGTTGCGGTCATTTCATATGGTTTTAAAAAAACCGGTGGCGGGGAATCAATCAGGGTTTCATCAGAAAATTGTGATGCGAGAACCGAATCGAGCCGTTTTAAATCGGGCAGAATCGAATCGGGATGAAGCTGTTTCCAATTGATTTTCGTGAACAGGGCATCAACAGCTTTTGAAATCAGTGAAACCCGTTTGGGTCTGGTTTTATCGTTAAGCAGAATAAAAAACTCAGAAGAAACAAACAGATCGTCTTCAAG
>Ga0209460_1000273_pt1 | contig 59661 bp, 55 predicted proteins | sample EBPBio132013_DNA_FD_185868 | JGI IMG/M metagenome (GOLD analysis project Ga0209460, IMG submission 185868) | Wastewater treatment Type I Accumulibacter community from EBPR Bioreactor in Madison, WI, USA - Reactor 2_5/13/2013_ DNA (SPAdes)... | ecosystem: Engineered > Bioreactor > EBPR >... | reverse complement strand
CTTTGACCTCCCTCAATCACTTGAAAAACCGCGAAATACGCGGAGTTGAACGAGCGACAGGATAAAAATGATGGCGAACAGGATAGCGCCAACGGCTGATGCGTAGCCAAATAGCTGCTGCCCCATGCCCTGATTATAGAGATACTGTACGAGGCTGATGGCGCTGTTCCCCGGGCCACCCGGCGTTGTGCCGCCGAACAGAATTTGTGGGTCGTCAAAAATCTGGAACGAACCGATGAGGACGATGATGACGACAAACAGGGTTACGGGCCGGAGCAGCGGGACTGTGATATTGAAAAAGCGCCGGAACCCATCCGCGCCGTCAATGGCTGCCGCCTCATAGAGTTCCTGTGGGATGGACTGCAACCCGGCGAGAAAGTAAATGGCAAGCAAACCTGTCCAGCGCCAGATGACGATGCCCATAACCGCGATTTTGGTTACGTTCGGCGATTCCATCCACTTGATGGGTACACCACCCAACAAGATCAAAATCTGGTTGATGAACCCATATTCGGTGTTATAGAGCAGCCGGAACACCAGTGAAATCGCTACAGCCGAGGTCACAATCGGGGCAAAATACAAGGTTCGCCAGAGATACTTGAAGCGCAACTGTTTTGAGTTTAAGGCGATTGCTTCGAGCAGTGCGAGCGGTACGACAATACACACACTGGCGACGGCATAAAAAACGGTGTTGCCAAGCGCTTTTAGGAACAGTGGCTCTTTGAACATATGCTCATAGTTACGCAGTTCAAAGAACTGAGGCGTTCCCAGCGCACCCCATTTGTAGAACCCAAGAACAAGCGCAAAGAGTGTTGGAAACAAAAAGAATATGGTAAATAAAATATAGAAGGGGGATATGAAAAAATAGGGCGCGTATTGATCCTGTCGAAATGATCGCTTTTTAGGCGTTGCAACGGGAAGCGCCCTTGTCGCATCCGATGAAATCATGGTCGGCCTCCAAAACTGCCGTGCTGCCCTGAAATAATGCGACATGCTAGAAGCATTGTAGGGCGGAATATACTTCCACCCTACAACCTTCCACATCGATCAAATCAGAAGAGCTGATCTGCTACGAGTAAGTGATAACTACGATCCGAAGTCGATAGCGTTCTGCGTTTGGGCGATGACATCGTTCACAAAGTCTTCCGGTGTCATTGTGCCGTCGAAGAGCGCAGGCAGATCCGTACCAGCGGCGGTGTTGTACGCGCCGAAGAATTGGCTGTTGTACCAGACGACCATATCCTGCCCAGCATCAGCGTAAATTTGGCCGACTTTGGCATCGCCATAGAAGGGATCGGTCACGGCGGTCACAACCGGGTCAGACATGGCTTCGAACATAACCGGGAACATATTGATTTGTTCAAAGCGCTTGACTTGGCTATCCTTGCCGAGGTAAACAAAATCGAGGAATTCCCACGCGAGGTCTTGGTTAGGGCCTTTACCGACTGCCCAACCCGTGCCGCCCCATGTCGCAGTCGCGAATCCGCCGCCTTCCCAAGCGGGCATCGGAGCCATTGACCACTTACCTTCCATGTCCGGGACACCGGGCTTCAAGCAGCAGCTTGACCACCAGTCGGGCATGACCGTAGCAGCCAAAGCACCGTCTTGGTAAGCGGTGGGGATGGTCGCACCCGACCATACGTCGCCACCCAGAACGGGCAGGAAAATACCGGCCTGAACCGCTTGCTGGATGTAGGTCGCAACCTCAATCGCAATCGGCTTATTGGTTTCATCACCCATCACGAAGTTGCCGTCGGCATCAAAAATGTTGCCGCCGCGCTGGTTGTAATACATCTGGAACCACGTGCCGTCATTGGTGGCGAAGGTGAAGGCGTTGCCATTCGCAGCCAATTTCGGCCCGACATCGTTGAGAACCTGTTCCCAAGTCGTCGGTACTTCAACACCGGCGGCTTCGAAAACCGCAGGTTGGTAGTACAGCACGGAGGGGGTCAGTGAGCTTTCTACGCCGTAGATTTGACCTTGATACGAGTAAATTGACCAGCGACCGGGTGAATAGTCTGCCGCACGATCACCGATGAGGGGCGTGAGGTTGACGAAGAACTGGTCAATCGCGCCATCCTTCATAAAACTGCCGAATTGCCCACGCTCAATACCGACCAGATCGGGGATTTGTTCACCCGCTGCTAGTTGATTGAGAACGTTTTGTCCAACTTGAGAATCAACCTGAAAATCATAGGTGATCTTCAGATCAGGATGCGCGGCATCGAATTCAGCAGTGCGCGAATTGAAGTAATCAATGTAAAGTTGGTCATGTGTGCGGGCTGTCAGCGTGACTTCGGTTTGCTGGGCGTTTGCAATGGTTCCAAAGGAGATCATTGTCAAAACAGCGAGGATGAGCGCAGTCAATTTGATTTTTTTCATGAGCTATTCTCCAAATTTTTAAAAACTTTCATGGCCGCTATCGCTTTTAGTGATTTTTGATAACGAGAGATTATGCGCTCCTTTCCAATTGCTACCGATTCTGAACTTCGTCAATAAAATTTTTGGCATTTATTCTACGCGCGTTGACGACACACGTTGAGTATTATAAACTCTCTGTATACAAGTTGCAACTGAACGCGCCTCCCATTAAAAGCCTGCTGCAAAGCTGGTAAAATTGCTCCCCCGATTGAAAACAATGTCGCAGACTGGCTTTATTGTCAGTATCAAGGGAATGTCATGGATAAGAATAATAATCGAGAAATGGTTACGCAGGATGATGTGGCGCGGCAAGCCGGTGTTTCCCGCGCGATGGTATCGTATGTCTTAAATAACGGCCCGCGTAATGTTTCGGCAGAAACCCGCCGCCGTATTCTGGATGCGATCCGCGAACTGGGCTACCGCCCCAACCAGCACGCGCAAAGGCTGACCAGAGGTACGCATGCGGCGCGAAATTCGATAGGAATCATCGCGGGCGGGACTGGCGCAAATTTGATTGAACGCCCGTATTACAGCACGATCCTCGCCAACCTGTTTGATCAGGCGCAGCAGTTAAACCAGCATATTCGCTTTTTCAGCTTCTTCGATGCGCTGAGTGATCCGGTGTTTTTCAACAAAAACATTCATCAGGAAGAAATTTCCTCGCTGGTGGTTTTGCTGCCCGCGCTGATTCTTAACCAGCCGGAACAGGAACGCATTTTCCCGCAGATTATTGAGCGAATCGATACAATTTTGTGCCTTGAAAAGTCGATTTATGGCTTGCCGACGGTCATCCTCGACTTTGCAGGGGTGGCTCAGTTGGCGGTCGAGCATCTGATCAAACTGGGGCATAAACGGATCGCTTTTCTCTCCCTGAGCGACGAACGTCTGGATGGTTATAAACGAACACTTGCCATGTATAACCTTGCTTTTGACCCCACCATTGTCCGGCAGGTGGAGGGGTCCAATATGCTGGCTTCGGCTTACGAGCAAACCGTTAGCCTAATTCAGGAAAGCCCGGACATCACAGCGATATTTGCTGCCAACGACGAAGCGGCTATCGCTGCAATGGCCGCGCTTAAGGATATGGGTTTGGCTGTGCCGCAGGATATTGCGATTACCTCGATTGATAATACCGAGGCCGCAGCCTTCGTACGCCCGGCGCTGACTTCAGTCAATGTCCCCCGACATAAGATGGTCGATTATGCTTTTCAATTCTTGCTGTCCCAAAGCGTCCATCGTGTTTCTGAACCGGCTTCAATGATGCTGCCGATTGAACTCGTGGTACGGGATTCGTGTGGTGCCAAGCGCACCTGACACATTTTTACTCCATATTCAGATCGACACCGTTTGAGAGCTTGAACATCCCTAGAAGCTCACCCACACTCAATTTTTGGGCGGGGTTGAAATCGTCACCCAGTATGTAATGAATCGTTTCATGGAATAGAAAACGGGCTTCTGGCCGCCCGATAACAGCCGAATCGGTGAGCCGCCATGTCGAGGTCAACAACCGCCCTTTGCCAACGGTGGCTTCAAAGGCGTAACACAACCGCTTGGCCCGCGAGAAGTTGTCGATCACTTCGACGATTGGCTCAATGTGCGGTGTCGCATCGAGGCAAATGGCAGGCGCTTCATTGATGAGGCTGTACCACTGCCAATCAGACATGCCGTCATGCGGGAAGCGAGCGAGTAACGGATGGTTGTGGATGACCATCCCCATGACGTTACTCACATTATCCGGGAACCAGAGATAGCTCCAGAAGGGTGGCAGGTAGCGTGTGGGTACCGCGCCGTGTATGGCTTTGGCGTTGGGCATGAGCCAGACGCTGCCGCCGTCATGTAAATATTGCAACACGCGACCCGTTAAGCGGTCTGTGACCACGAGTTGGCTGGATGGCAGCTTGGCTTCACCAAAAATGCCAATTCCGGTAAAGTCGTCACTAAAAATCGCACCGGGCAGTACCGGGCGCAAACCGTGTAGGCGCGTAGCGATTTCAGCGCGGCGTTCGATTAACGCGGGGTAAGGATACGACCAGACATGCCAACGGTTAGTCGCTGCGCCCAACCGGACGACCAGTTCCCAAGTGTGAGCGGCTGTATCCTCAGGCAGTGCAACAGACAGCCGACCTAAGCGGGTCAGTTTGCCTGCTGGTGCTTCGGGAATGGTCATTTCTCCGGTGAGGGTGGTCTGAGCCGAGCGCAGCTCCCAATGCAAGCGCCCTGCCGTCAGGGTTGTGTGACCAAAATTGGAGAGGTCGATCTCCACTTCGAGCGGCTTGCCGTTCCAGAAGGTTGGTGACGGACTACGCATCAACAACGTAACAGCGCTGTTAAACTCGGCAAATAAATCGGGTTCAATCAGCCCTTTGCTGTCCCAAAATACATCAAGGATGCCAGTGGTCGCATGTCCTTGACCGGGAAAGTCGCGAATATCGAGCAGTTGGAAGCCCGATAAGCCGTGTGTCCGGCGTGCGCGTTCAATATTTTCTTTATAAGTGCGAACAATGTGGGTTCCTGATGCCTGAATAAATTGGTCGATGCGCCCTGCCAGCCCTTTGGCCTCTAGTGTCTCGTTCACATAATCCAGCCACGATGGGTAGATCACACCGTTGTATTTCTCGGCTTCCTGCGGGCGAACATACATCGTAAACTGCCCGTGTTCATGCCCGATCAACGGCGCATCTGAAAGGGCTGTGATCGCGCTGAAATCCTGTGTCGTGTCGTTGGACGCGGCATCATAGATTTTCTTGGGCGGATGCCAATTGCAGGATTGAATATAGAAATCGACGTGGCGGCTGGGCGCTGGAAGCTGACCAAAACCGGTGTTATCGGTATAGATGCGGGTTGGATCAAGCTGTTTACCGCGTTCAACCCATTCTGTCAGCGCGTGATGACCATCCCAACCGCCGAGCAGTTCGTTACCGTTCGAAAACATGACCCATGAGGGATGAAGCTGAATCTGCGGGATGATGCGTTCAAGTTCGCTGCTCAAGAATTGATGCACGTCATCCGGCGGATTGGTTTCGTCGTGGTCATAAACGCGCGTCCAGTTGGGCAGCTCGGTTTGCACAAGCATTCCAGCTTCATCCGCAGCGATCCAAAACGGTTCAGGGGGTGTCCATGAATGCAGCCGGACATGGTTGAAGCCGTAACTTTTCGCGATGGCAAACTGCCGCCGATACTGGTCAACATCCCAAGAGGGGTATCCGGTTTGCGGGAAGATACAGCAGTCCACATAACCGCGCAGAAAGACAGCCTGCCCATTGAGCAGAATATCCCGCCCTTCGACCCGGATTTCGCGCAGACCGACTTTTTTACGGATTTGATCGAGCCGTTCGTGACCACGCCGCAGCGAGCATTCGACAAGGTAGAGAAAGGGATCGTCATCCCACCAGAGACGGGCTTCGTCGCCAAGCTGAATGGTCACATTGGCCTGACCGTTGGACGTTAGAGCCTGTGCCTCATATACGGCTTGCGTTTCAGTGTTCGTCAATTTGACTTCGACGGTTAAATCCGTTTGATGATTCACCTGAAATTGGAATTCAAACGCTCGGTCTGCGATATTGGGGCGGCAGGTTATGTTTTCAAAGCGTATGAGGGGCAGCGCCTCTAACTCAACCCCGCCGGAGATGCCGCCCCAGCGTGTTGCGGTGTGGTCCGAGTTGATGTGGCTTTCTTTGATTGGATAAAGCATCCGATTATCGATGCAAATCACAAGGCGCTGGCGCTGGCGTTGGCCGGAACGGCTGTACGGGGTCAAGTCATAGATATGGGGGGTGGAAAGTGATTCTTGTGTTCCCACCGGCGTTGTATCCAGCCAAACTTGGCTGCGCCAGCGTACCCCTTTTAAATGCAGGCGAATGGTTTTATCTGCCCATTCGGGTGGGATTTCGATCACGCGGCTGTACCATGCCGCCCCTTCGTATTGGTGACGCTTACTCCAGGTGCCGAGCGGTTGCACTGCTGGGGGGTCGCCGAAACCTTGTTCTTCCCACGAGCTGGGAACCCGAATGATGGAGTCAAACTGATCGGTAGGGCTGCTTGTGTCCTGCGGATCAAGGGCGAATGACCACTCGCCATCAAGAAGCAGCGTTTCTCTGGGACTTGGTCGGGACGAATGCAAAGCCATATTTTTAGTCCTTAAAAATATTGTCGTAATAATGATTGGACTATAAATACTCTATTGATGCCCCATTTAGCAAGTGACTATTGACAGGCATAATTGTCGTCATTGAAAAGATGCTCATTTCGAACGGATTACTGAACACCCCGGTTGGCCTCAAACATCGCCACGCAGCAAAAAAGCACCGCTATGGTGCTTTCTCACGTGTATGACCCTTCTCGGACACAACTTGAACATCGCATCCTCTCCGTAAGTACCCTTGAATTGACTCATACTATCGCGTTTCCTCAAAACAATAAACTGAACGGATTCAGACATTTAGAGTGAACAAGTGACGTAAGTTAATCAAAGCAAAAGCGAGATGATGGCCGGCTAAGAAATGGGCATCCTTAAGATCAAAACGAAGTAAAAGGGCGCGAAACTTGTCAATCCAAGCAAAGGAGCGTTCACTCACAAAACGATCTTTGTAGACTAGCGGATTGAAAAGTCGCTTGCGACCCCGTTTGACATATTTACGATTGCGTTTGTTTTCAGCCACATTGGGGACAAGCTGATGATTGAAACAGACTTTTCGAGCCTCTTTAGTGTCAAAAGCACTATCGGCATTGAAAAAAGCGCCCGAAATGACTAATCCTGCGCGTTTCATGCTTTTAAAAGCGACTTGAAGATGGTCTTTAAGGTTGAACGCATCATTATGATGGCCTGCTACGACACTGGTGCAAGCAATCAAGTAGCCATTTTTGTCAGTTATGGATCAGGATAATCAGACGAAAGTCTCTCAAGATTGAAGCCCAATATGTCTTCGTAAAACTGGCATGAACGCTCTAAATCGGTCACCGTCAAATCAATGTGATCAAGTCCTGACGTTTCCACAGCTACATCCTTTTATCAATAACCTCTGGAGGCATTTATTGCTGCAAGAGATTTAATCGTGAAAATTAGCGTGGGTGCTTATTAAAAAGCCTTCGTTTTACTGATAAGAAGGCCATCAGAAGTTTTGTGGAGGTTCTTATTAGCGGCCTAAGGTTGTCATGGTCAATTATTTTAGAATGGTTATGTCTTTTTAGGATGATAGACAGATTGTTGTTCAATTTGATCTTGCTCAAAATTCCCCTGACCGTTGATCACCTCCCCTTGGTGAACGGTCAAATTTCTGGCTACTCCAAAACCTTTCAACAAACCTCCACGTGTTTCTGCATCAGGTTCTTTATAACTGTCACCTGCTTCTAGATTGCAGTTTTGAACCCTGATCATGCCAATAATCTGTGTTCCAGACTCCAACTGACATCGCCCCATAATTTCAGGGCTATGCATATAGCGTCCCTTATTGCCGATCTCAATCAATGCATCTGGCATATTAGCCTTGATGCTCACGCCACCATCGCCAAATTCATTTCCATCGCCAATCGTGATCTTGCCACGATCCGCTAAAAGTAATGCTCCGGGGAAAAAGACATTATTACTCCCAATAGAGATTGTCCCCTCATTTTGAATTTCAATAATCACATTGGGATAAAAAATATTCCCGCTCCCGATCTTAACATCCTTACTCACTAAAGTGGAAAAGGGATCAAGAATGATGTTCGCCTCAGAACCCAAAGTTTCAAGTAATTCGGTAACGCTCATGAAGCCGCGTGAAGTTCGTTGCATATCAATCTGAGCCAGTAATGTTTTGGACATAAAATCAGTCATTCGACAAAGCACCTATGTTCTCTGTAACTGCATCCTATTGATTTATTTATCAGCATTATTAAATAAACGCACGGTACTTAACCACATTTTAACCGCGCCTTAACAAAAAGCCTTTTTTAGATTAGAATTGCCTCGGATATAAAATTTTACTTCCGTGGACTCTATAAAGAAAAATATATCATATTGAAGGGAAGTTTGATGAAAAAAGCGAATCGTTTCTCTACCTTGTTCTTGTGTTTTGTGATCTTATTTGTTGCAGCACCTGCAATGGCTCAGGAGGATACCCTCACCGTTCTCTGTACCCCCCAAGAAGATTGGTGCGTGGCGATGACAGAGGCATTTGAAGCCGAAACAGGGATTGATACCAACTACGTCCGTTTATCTTCGGGTGAAGGGCTGGCACGCCTTCGCGCCAGCAGTGAAAACCCCGAATTTTCGGTATGGTGGGGCGGACCTGCAGATGCGTTCATCGCTGCCGCTGAAGAAGGTCTGATTGAAGCCTACGAATCACCTGCTGCCGCGGCTATCCCGGATCAGTACAAAGATGCCGATGGTAACTGGACAGGTGTCTATGTTGGTGCGTTGGGCTTCTGCTCCAATGTCGATGTGTTAGCTGAACTCGGTGTCGAAGCGCCAACCTCTTGGGAAGACTTGCTTGCCCCTGAACTCAAAGGTTTTGTGGCAATGGCTCACCCTGCGACTTCTGGTACAGCCTTCACTGCCTTCTGGACAGTCGTTACCCTTAAAGCGGATGCGCTCGAAGCGGCTGAAGCAGGCACAGGTTATGATGAAGAAGGTGCGCCAACTGAAGCTGCCGTTGATGCAGCTTTCGAATACTTCGCCCAGTTGAACAACAATATCCTTCAGTACACTCGTTCCGGTGCAGCGCCCGGTTCAATGGCGGGGCAGGGTGAAATCGCGGTCGCGATCATCTTCTCCCATGATTGCACCAAACTACAACAAGAAGGATTTGACGGTATTCTGACAACCACCTTCCCTGAAGAAGGTACTGGCTACGAAATCGGTGGTATGGGCATTATTACCAATGCGCCAGAACCGGAAGCAGCTCGCATGTGGTACGAGTGGGCATTACAAGCGGCAACGCAGGAAATTGGCCCGACGGTCAACTCACTTCAACTGCCGACCAATCCAGATGCCGCCGTCTCAGAGTTAGCGGTCGATTTGAGCCAGATTAAAGTGATTAATTATAACTTCGCGGCATCGGGCGCAAGCCGCGTAGCAATTACAGAACGCTTTGATGCTGAGATTGCGACAACTCCGACTGAATAATTGAATACGTTTGCTATTTTGTGAATAGCATTTTGCTAGTCCCTACCCAGTCGGGTAGGGGCTGGTTTTTATTAGGAGCCAGTCGTGAATGCCATCCGAAGTACCCAACAATTTAAACGGCTCAATGCCATTCTTAAAGATCCACTGCTAATAATCGTTTTGCTGATATTGGTCTTCTTTGTCGCTGTTGCAGTACTGCTGCCGATTATTGCGATGGTGGGCGAAAGTTTTTCTGAAGAAGGACTGCCGCTTTTTCAACGCTATTTAGTTGACCCCGTTTATCAGACTATTATTTTGAATACGCTTATTATGGGATTGCTGGTCGGCCTTATTGGGACAGCAATAGGTTTTCTCTTTGCCTTTGTCCAAGTCAAATTGGATGTTCCATTCAAGCGCTTCATGCATCTTATTGCGCTGATACCCGTGATTTCACCGCCTTTTGCTTTAGCAACAGCCGCGATTGTATTATTCGGGCGTAATGGCACGATCTCGCGGGGCGTGTTTGGATCACGTTACGACATCTACGGCTTAGATGGCCTGATCCTCGTCATGACATTATCGTTTTTTACGATTGCCTATCTTAATTTGCGCGGCATGATGGAAGCGTTAGACCCTGCGCTTGACGAAGCGGCAACTAACTTGGGCGCGAATAAATGGCGCGTCTTTCGCACCGTAACCCTCCCCATGCTGCTGCCGGGTATCGCCAGCTCATTCCTCCTCATATTTGTGGAAGCGATTGCTGACTTGGGTAATCCGCTTGTCATGGGAGGCAACTATGAAGTGTTGGCAACCCGTGTCTATGTGACCATTATTGGGTTGTTCAATACAACCGGCGGTGCCGTGCTATCAGTTATTCTCTTGGTTCCGTCGCTCCTCGTTTTTTTAGTCCAACGCTACTGGATTAGTCGAATCAGCGTAATCTCGGTGACTGGAAAACCTTCCGGCAAACCTCAAACCATCAACCATCCATTGGTACGTTGGTCGCTATTTGGCGCAGTCATGTTCATTTGCCTCATCATCGTACTGATTTACGGCACAATTATTCACGGCGCGTTCGTACGTGTGCCGGGTGTGCGTTGGGATCTTACGACTGAGCATTTCGACTTTATCATCAATGGCATTGGCGCTCAAGCCATGCGTGATACAACCGCGCTTTCTGTACTTGCCACACCAATTGCTGCCTTAATCGGCATACTAATTGCTTATATGGTGGTGCGTAAAGAATTTTTTGGGCGGAATGCCCTTGATTTCAGTGCCATGCTGGGTATCGCGGTACCGGGGACGATTATCGGTATCGGTTACATCTTGTCGTTTAACACACCGATTATGCTGGGTGATTTCGTCATCATCCCCAAACTAACAGGCGGCCAAGGTGCATTAGGTGGCGCTTTGGCGATTGTTATGGTTTACATCCTTCGCAGCGTTCCGGCAGCACTCCGATCTGGTACTGCCGCACTGTCGCAAATTGATCCTTCAATCGAAGAGGCCTCCACCAGTCTTGGAGCCGATAGTGCGCGCACATTTCGGCGTATCACCCTGCCGTTAATCCGTCCCGCACTGCTGGCAGGACTGATTTACTCATTTGCGCGGTCGATGACCACTATCTCAGCGATTATTTTTTTGACCACGCCCCAGACCAAAATTATGACCCAGCAAATTCTCAATGAAGTTGAAAATGGTCGTTATGGCAATGCGTTTGCTTATTGTGTTATTTTGATCGCCATCGTGATGGTTGCCATCGGCTTACTTTATCTAGTCGTAGGTGATCAAACCGGCGCTGAACGCCGCTTAGAAGGTGGACGCTAATGTCTGAACAAGCAGCTCAAGTACGATTAAAATTAGAAAGTATTGTTAAAGCATTTCCAGATCGCAGCGGCAATAGTGTTGTGCGTGCTGTTGATGATGTTTCGCTCAACATCCATAATGGTGAGTTTCTGACACTTCTGGGGCCATCCGGTTGTGGGAAAACAACCACACTTCGTCTGATCGCAGGCTTTGAGATGCCCACCAGCGGACGAATCTTGCTTGAGGGTAAAGATATTACGCCCCAACCGCCGAATAAACGTGACATGGCACTGGTCTTTCAGAATTATGCCCTTTTTCCGCATATGTCTGTTTTTGACAATGTGGCCTACGGTTTACAAACACGTGGGCTGCCAAGCAAACAGATTAAGGACAAAGTACAAGCAGCCCTCAATATGATTGGGCTTGAAGGGTTGGGAGATCGCCGTCCCAACCAGCTTTCGGGAGGGCAGCAGCAGCGTGTAGCACTGGCTCGTTCCTTAGTCATGGAACCACGCATTCTTTTGTTTGATGAGCCGCTCTCAAATCTTGATGCCAAGATGCGTGTACAAATGCGTAGCGAAATCCACCTTTTACAGCGCCGGCTTGGGATCACCAGTATTTATGTCACCCATGATCAGATCGAAGCTATGGCGCTGTCTGACCGCATCGTTGTCATGAATAAGGGCAAAATCGAACAGATTGGAACGCCTGAGGATGTTTACCATTATCCCACGACACGTTTTGTTGCCGATTTTATTGGACGGGCAAATTTTCTGCCGGTAACGGTGGAAGGCGTGCAGGCTAACGTAGCACGTGTCTCGGTTCTAGGCAGAATATTGGAAGTGCCTGCGCGATTTGAGGTGTCTCCGAATGCTGCTATAACCGCAATGCTGCGTCCAGAGGCTTTCTTCCTGCGTCAAGACGAATCGCTTCCACAGGCACATATTGAACAGGCTATGTATTTGGGCAATGAAATTGAATATATCGTTACGCTGAACGGTCAACGGCTTACGATTGTCGATAACGATCCTCGCCGACAGCATATGTTCGCTGAAGGTCAATCGGTTGGGGTTGATTTTATTCCTGAAGCTGTACATCTGCTGCCAGAATAAATCTTGCAATTTCACAATCTGTCTTTAATGTGCTCATTGCATTCGAAAAGAGCTTTTTGCGGGCCAAAATTTGCCGTTTAACAGCTATTTGTTGGTCGCAAGATAATCTTATTCAATGATAAGCGACTCCACCCCGGTAGGCCTCGAACATCGCTGCGCAAGAAAAAAGCACCGTATTGGTGCTTTCTCGCGTATATGACCCTTCTCGGACACAACTCGAACGCCGCACCCTCTCCGTAAGCACCCTCGAATTTACGCATACTATCGCGTTTCCTCAAAACAGAAAACTGAAACGACTCTCGACTGAATTGGCTTTTCGGTAGGACGAGAGAGGGATTAGCTCCCTCGCCCAACCTTGAAGTACCGTCGCGGAGGCTAACGGCGCTCCCATCCAAGAGAATAACATGGGTTAGCAGTTCGTTGGTTTCACAGGCGGTTTCGTTCAATCTCTTTCAGTTTTGCGGAGGAAACCCCAATCATGACTCGCGTTTTTGTGTTCACCAATCACAAAGGGGGTGTCGGGAAATCGACATCCGCCACCAATACCGCACTGGGTATCGCAGGAATGCTGCGACGCGCAGGCGCACCTAATTCTCGTGTCCTGCTGATTGACACTGACAGTCAGGCACATGCCACCCTCGTCACGACAGGCAAGAAGGACTACGGCACGGATGATAGTCTGTACACCGTACTCATGGCAGATCGCCAGAATGCAGCGCAAACGCTGCTCAACTGCATTGTGCAATCAACCTGGGATACCGATCTGCATGTACTACCTGCCTCCCCCATGCTCGAAGGCGCGGAGCGCGAACTGATGGGGATTGCCGGTGCGCCCTACCGTCTCGCTGATCCCTTGAGCCGCATCATTAATCGCTATGCTGCCATCGTTATTGACACCCGCCCATCATTCTCCCTGATGACCGAGATGGGCTTGATTGCCGCGACAGATGCGATAGTTCCAGTGGAACCGCGCTATCTGGAAACGGTTGGGTTGATGAGTGTCATTGGAAAAATTAATGACATTCGTGAAGGTTGGCGGCAGCCGAACCTGCGGGTCAGCGGCATTCTGGTCACAAAGATGAACACCCGCATCCGGGGACACAATCACCTGCTGGATGAACTCAAAACACACAGCGTTTTGGGCAAGCTACTGCTTGGCGTTGTCCCCGCCAATGAAGCGGTTTCTTATGCCCATCAAAACCACCAGAGCATCTTCAATTACGATTCCAAAGCATCAGCGAGCAAAGCATATGCACAGTTCGTGGGCAAACTGGTGCAGCGTATCGCCAAAGGTGGTGCGTAATGCCACCCAAAAACCAGACACAGCGTATTGACGAACTGCTTGGCGGCGTCACCGAAGAACTGCTGTTGGGTAATCCACAGCAGTTCGAGGACAACAGTATCCGAGTAGAACGGCTCCTGTTGGAAATGGTGCGACCTGATCCGGTACAGCCGCGCCGGGTGCTACCAGAGCAGCTTCATTTCGCTTTCCACAGCAATCGCCTCACGCCGACACAGGCACTGAAAGAACTCGTGCAACTCGTACAGGTCGCTGCTCGCCAACGGGGGCGACCTTTCAACAACGTGCTGGAACTGCTCCCGAATCCTGATGATGAGAGTGATGAAGACCAATCGGTGCATCTCTCGCCCGAAGAACAACTGCTGTACGATCTGGTGAACCTCGCTATCACCATCCGCGATGATGGGCAGGTGAATCCCCTGACAGTCGTGGATGTCTCACAGGGGGTGACACAGCAGTTCCGCATCGAGACGGGTGAGCGTCGCTACTGGGCGACATGGCTGCTGCGCGATTTCATCGCTGGCTACAACAGTGATGGCATGATTCCCTGCATCATTATTCCAATAGAGCGTTCGTCAGTCTTTCGGCAGGCAAAAGAGAACACCGCCCGCAGTGGATTATCTGCAATAGCGATGGCACGGCAAGCCGCTCTTCTGGTGCTAACGGTGCATGGGTACGAGATTCCATCTCATGCAGTATCGAATGATTTCTATCGTCAATCGCTGGAACTCGATCTGCGAGGTAAACGGGAATATACCGAAGCCGTGCTAAGTGCGATGGGTGGAATCGACAAAGGGCGATTCCGCCAATACAAATCGCTCTTGCAACTATCGGACGAGGCGCTAGAAATCGCTGATCGTCATGCTATTGATGAATTTCGTCTGCGACCCGTTTTGCAGCTTCCCTATGATGTTCAAACTGAGATGGTTCAACAAATCATTCAGTTCAATTTGACCGGAAGACAGGTACAGGAAATTTGTGAACGAGGTTTACGAGAAGATGACAACGAGCATACGGAGACTTCATCACCACAAGTAAAACGCTTCGTAAAGTCGATGAAAGCAATCAATAGCAACGATGAGGAAGACTTTGTACGTGGTTTAATCTCGGAAGAAAAAACTGCAACGATGGCACGCGCTCGAATTGACACAACCATTGAATTCTTGATGAGGGTGAAAAGTCGTCTAACAGGTGAATAAAGGTATACGCGCGTATACCTTTTGGAGAAGATATAGTGATTAGAACACGCGCCCCACCCTAGAATGAAAAAGCCCACTACACACGAGGCGGGTGGGCGGCAGGCGGATGATACATTGGCGACTTAGACACTCCCAATGTATCACAACCTCCAATCTCCTGCAACTGATTTTTGAGCTTTCGCCGTGTTTTTCTAACACGACCTTTATTCAGCTTTGCTTATGACCTGGAGGTTTTGGAGATGTCATTTGATTTGGAGCATTTGCGCTCCCGTAATCCAATTGAGGAAGTGGTCGCAGAGAAATTCGCCTTAAAGAAATCTGGCTCACGCTTCATCGGTATTGAGCATGACAGCCTCGTTGTTGTACCGAATACTGGCATGTATTTTTGGAATTCGCGCGGTGAGCAGGGCGATGTGTTTGATTTCGTCGGACGGCATCTGCTGTCGTTAGGCGCATGGAACAACCGTGACGCGACGCAGTTTATGGAGGTGGTCCGTTATCTAGCGCAGCGTGGGGGCATCACACTTGAAGAAAATATCAATTTTAAGAATTCACCCGCATGGGCAGAACGACAGCTTCTCCAGCGTTTGCATGACATTCTCTTGAATACTCCCGCCGCGCTCACTTTTGTCACGGAGAAGCGTGGTTGGCAGTTGAATACCATCAAAGCCTCACGATTAGGGTTCATGCCACAGGATAAACATGCGCTGCTGGCTGACCTAAACCTGTCCGATAACTGGCGAGCGGTGATTCAGAAGTTTCCACCCAACATGATTGTCTATGTCCACACCGAAAAGGGGCGACTGACGTATCTTAGCGGGCGCAGCATTGAAGGCAAAAAGCACTATAACCCGCCGCGCGACATTATCGGTGAGCGCCAGCCGTACTACAATCATCTGTACAGCCCACAGGCGGAACAGGTCGTCATCGTCGAGGGTCAGGCGGATGCCATCACGTTTGGAGAATGGGGCATTGCAACGGTTGCTCTTGGCGGGATGCAGGCAGCAGATGAGCTGCTGAATCGATTGAAAGCACATCCACGCCTGTTTGTCGCGCTGGACAACACAGATGAAGCGAATGCAAAAAGTCGTGCCATCGCGTTGGCATTGGGTGGTGAAACGTATCTCCCCAAATTCCCATCCGGTGTGAAGGATGCCAACGACTGGTTAGCACAGCATCAAGCCTCGTCCGAAGATGCGCTGGTCATGCTGAATAAAGCCGAAAATTGGCTCGTCGCTGAAGTCTTTGCTGCTGCCAACTTAGAAGGGCTTGCCCGACAGGATGCCATTCGTGCGCTTTTCTCCCACGCCGCCACACTGGAAAAATTTGCGCTGGCTGAATTTAAAGCGCTCATGGCGAAGATTGGGGTGAAGGGACAGACATTCAATGAAATGCTCAAAGCAGCACAGACCCAGCAAAGCGAACAGCAGGAAGGAGATGAAATGCCCGAAGTCTTAAATGACAGCATTCCGATTTTAGCTCCGGCACTGGGTTTCCGGCGCGATGTGGCGATGGTCACGGTGTCGATCATTGAGCGCATCAAAGGGAACAAACTGAATACTCAACCCTACCTCGTGACCAGTACGCGGGAACTGCGCCGTTTGTCGGATGAGCAAATTATCTCGATCAATAATCAGGAGATCGCCCTCAAAGTCATTCCTGAGGGCTGTGAATTCCTGATGCGCTGGCGCTACAGCGACCTGCGCCGATTTCTGGAAGGTGAAACTATCGCGCCGAGAGAAGTTTTCACCGCCATACATCAACTCTTTACCACTTATGTGGATTTCCGTTCCGATGTGGAAAGCCGTATTCTCACGCTATGGGCGATAGCCACCTACTTTTATACGATGTTTCCTGCATTTCCGTATTTGACCTTGAACGGCCCGAAGAATAGCGGCAAGAGCACGGTCATGCGTGTTTTGCAGCCGCTGGCATTTAACATGATTACCACTTCTGACCCTACCGGACCGTCCATGTTCCGCCTCATTCATCAAACAAGCTGCACAGTGGGTATTGATGAAGCGGAACGCTATCACAATCCCAAAGACCCTGGAATGCAACAAATTCGGCAGCTTCTCAACAGCGGTTACAAACAGGGGATGCCTGCTATCCGTCTCATTGGAGAGGATATGAAACCACAGGCATTTGATGTCTATTCCCCCAAGATTCTGGCGGCGATTGCCGGGTTGGAGGATATCCTCGCCTCCCGCTGTATCGCTATTCCCATGCGTCGCACAGATAGAAAGATGCCCTCGTTTCCACCGGATTTTGACGGTGCGCCGCTGCGCCATCAACTTTATGTGCTGGCACTGACCTCTTTTCAACAGGTGTATCGAAATTACTTTGAACGTCCCGAACTCCACAAGCTCCACAACCGCTCCGGGGAACTGTGGTCGCCGCTGGTCGCGCTGGCAGCTTTTTTTGAAGAACAGGGCGGCATCAGCGGTTTACTCGAAGCTATTTCCGATGCAGCGTCGTGGGATGAGCAGATAAGCGAAGGCAAAGCCCTGAGTGACCGTGAGGAAGCGGTACTGCAAGCGCTTGAAATGATAACGCGCGGAGAAAAAGACGTGATGTGGATTAAGTCGGCGACGCTGCGTGAACAGGTAGCAAGACTGCTGGGACAACCGGTAGAAAAACTCGGTGACACCCAATGGATTGGGCATATTCTGAAGCGACTGCATTTGCTTGACGATGCCCGCCGTAAGCGCGGCATGGATGGCATGACCTATGCGGTTCAACCCGCCGAAGTGGTCGACATGATGCGCCGCTACGATGTAGCAGTGCTGCCAGAATCGGATTAAAACCCTTCATACCTTACATACCCTACATGCTCCTTCTCAGTCAATATGAAGGGTATGTAGGGTTTTGCTTAACTCAACGACTTTTAGGTTTGTGATAACCCATTGCGTGATACTGACGCGGTGACATTGAAATCATTTGACGACGCTTCTACTGCTAATTCATAACCGTGACCCGTCCCCGATTACCATCTACACGGAGACGCTGTCCAGTCTTGAGTCGAGTCGTCGCCTGATGGACACCTACAACCGCAGGGATACCATATTCCCTGGCAACAATCGAGCCATGCGTCATCATCCCCCCAATTTCCATTACCAGCCCTCCTGCCGTCAGAAACAGCGGTGTCCAACCCGGATCAGTCGAGGGGCAGACAAGAATCTCACCTGGCTCCACCCGTGCGCCATGTGGGTCGAAAATCACACGAGCGGTGCCTTCGACAACGCCTGACGATACAGCATCGCCCATCAAATCATGCTCACTGTCGGTCACTTCACCGATACCCTCATAGTAGGCTTCCCCGGTGCTGAGGAGGACACGCGGCATTTGTTTGCGCGTTTGTTCGCGTTCGAAGGTGGCACGATTGACACTTATGGTCGATTTTAAGGCAGACATATCGCCACCCGCCGCCCGCTTTAGGATTTCCAACGGCACGAAGAAGATATCGTCGGCGCACTCGAGCGCTCCCTGTTTCACAAGTTCCTGTCCGTAGCCCAGCAATGCTGTACGATAGAGACCATAGAGACGGGCGATGTATGACAGCGGCACCTCACGCAGTCCACCAAGCGTTCGCATTCGATGGATAGTAGCTCGCAGCAGCCAGGCACGCAGCCTGCCAAAGGGTAGTTGGTGGGCGCGCTCCACATAGTCATGGGCAAGCTGTTCGGCTTGCTCTGCCCCTCTCTGGAAAACAACATCCGGGGCAAACATCGGGTCTTCTAACTCCAAATAACTCAGCAGAGTGTGCATGATGGGTGTGGGATCATCGCGCCAGCGGCGGTGTCCGAGATCAATTTCTGCCATGCCGCGCATCCCATATTCCTGCAAAAACGCATCTAGTGCCTGCTGCACAGTGATCGGTAGTTGGTGCTGACGATAGGCTTCGACCAGGGTTTCAACAGACTGTTCTCGAATCATGGTCAGGGCATCAGCAGCGGCACGAATGCGCTGTGCCGCCGCCCACAGTTTCAAATTCATTTCCATGGTCACATTACCGGGCAAACCACGCATCAGTTGCAGTGCTACACCGGGTGGCTCACCCAGCCAGTCGCTGAGCCAACTCCCTACCAGCGGCAGAGCCGCCGAGAGCACCGGTACAGCCGAAGCCATAATTTTGATCGAGATGCGATTGGCATGGGGCAGGTCATCTTCCATCGCTTGCAAGCACTGCGCTAGACTGTTCGCTTTCTGGATATGCTGTTGAACCTCGAGCATGTATCGTTCCGCATCCGCTATTGCCTGTGGACGCACCTGATCGGGTCGGATGAGCGCCACGACCACGCGGCGCAGGATAGGCAGCAGCGCCAGGAACAGATTTGCCATCCCTCCTGGCGTGAGTATCTGCCGCGTTGGGATACGCCCTTCTTCAATCAGACGAAGCAGCGTATGCCGCGCGCCAGGTTCGGTATCTGCGAGCAATGAAAGCCCCAGCTTCCGCAGGCGTGGATCAGTCATAATGCTGGTGAAATCAAGGAATAGGCGTCCCCCTGCATCAGGAAGGAGTTCCTGCATTGGGCTTTTAACGCGCAGCATTTTGGTCACGCCGCCAAACAGCAGACGCAGGGCATCGATTCCCAATGGTGTCAGCGGGTCACTGACTCCCTGTATCGCATTGAAATTGACATAGATACGAGTTTCCTGATTCAGCCGATTGGTCTCTGGCAGCGGGTAGAGTGAGGTAATGGGGCGGGATTGGACTAGATACAACTGCTGGTTCGCCCACGCCCACTCAATGTCCTGCGGCGAACCGAAATGTGCTGCCACCTGCTGCGCTATCTGTGCCAGTTGAATAATTTGCTCGTCAGGGAGAGCCTGCTTATCACTGTCGTCGCGCCGGGTATGTTCGGTGCCGCCGTCACCACGAGGGATAATCGCCATCGCTTTAGCGCCCAGCCTGCGTTCGGTTATCATCCATGTCTGCGAATTGACAGCGTAGTGATCCGGCTCAACCTGTCCAGAGACAATGGCTTCACCCAATCCGAAACTGGCATCCATCACCATCTCATCACGGCGACCTGTCAGCGGATTGGCAGTAAACACGACGCCGGACGATTCGGAAGCGATCATCGTTTGGATAACTACGGCAAGCGCGACCTCATCAGGCAGGACGTGATTGCGTATGCGGTAAGCCATCGCCCGCGCCGTCCACAGACTGCCCCAGCACTTTTTTACTGCCTTGAGGACAGCCTCCTCGCCGATGATATTCAGATAGGTATCCTGCTGTCCGGCGAATGCCAATCCCGGTAAATCCTCGGCAGTAGCGGAGGAGCGTACGGCGACGGCAGCCTGAAGCTTGTCAAGCGCGTTGTAAGCAGAATTGATCGCAATGGCAAGATCAGTGGGCATGACCCCTTGCTCAAAAAGAGCACTGATTTCATTGGAGGTGTGTTCGAGGGCTGACAAATCATCGGCTGCGAGATGGTTGGTAAGAGTGAGAATGCGCGATTGAAGTTGGTTACCTTCCACGAATGCACGGTAGGCTTCGGTTGAGACAATAAAACCTGTAGGAACAGCAAAGCCAGCACGCACCAGTTCAACAAGGTTAACGCCCTTACCACCAGCACGAGCAAGGGTAACATCCGACGATGAAAACGGAACAATATACTTAGACACTGGAAATGCCTATCACTTAATGGTTAATGGAGTGTCAGACGACGAAGAAGTTGGTTCGTTGGAGACAGTGACACTCTCCATCGGCGGTTGCGGTAGTTCTGTTTTCACGTGAGGCGGCCACAACCCGAAGCCAATAAATCGGGCAGGGAGTGCTGTCAGCCAGGGCATCTTCTCCAACAGTCGCGCCAGCAGCACAGGCGCTACCATGACTTCACCGCCAGATTTTATGGCTCTCGCTAACGCTACTCTTTGGAGGAGCGATTGGAATGTCTGAGCGACGCGAGTCGGCAGTTCCCGTTGGCGCTGCACACTGGCGAAATCCTTTTCACGAATGGGTAGACCTGCCGCCAATTTCCCACCAAGCACATTTGAGGCAACTACGGCGTCTGATATAGCGTAGTTGATGCCTATCCCACCTGCCGGAGACATCACATGCGCGGCATCCCCGATGAGCAGCAGACCAGGTTTGTACCAGCGTTTCAGGTGGCTGGACTCCACCGACAGGACTGAAAGCTGCTTCCATTCTTTTAACTCGGCAAACCGATCCGTGAGTTCTGGAACAGTTTTCGCCAGCGATTGGCGCAGGTGATCCAGCCCATCCGAGCGCAGTTTTTGGTAGCCATCTTTGGGGATAACACAGCCCACCTGCCAGTAATCAAACCGGTCAATGAAAATCAAAAAGAGACCATTTCCGATACGAGCATCCAGACTCTCAATGGTATCGTTCTCGCCGCGCGTGAGGCGAAACCAGAGGACATCAATGGGCGGTGAGGTTTTGACAGGCTCAAATCCTGCCAGTTTGCGCAGCCGTGAGAAGCGACCATCAGCGCCTACGATCAAGGCTGCCCGTATTTCGTGTGAGCCATCCGAAGCCCGATACCGGATACCGTGTACCACGCCATCCTTTTCAACCAGCTCATCAACCTGTGCGCCCATAATGAGGGTAAAGTTTGGATAACGTTTTGCCTCTTCGGTGATGAATTCAAGAAATCGTGATTGGGCAATCACGGTGATGTAGGGGAACTTCGTTTTGCCAAAGGCAAACCTGAGTCTGAGCGTCCCCGCGCGAGTTTGCAGACCAAAGGTGCTGAGTTTAGTATGGCGAAGTTTTAGTAAGCGTTCAGCGAGTCCAATCTCATCTAAAATTTCCATGACCGCGGGATGAATCGTATCTCCGCGAAAATCACGCTCAAAATCCAAATGAGCTTCTAATAGCGTGACCTCTACGCCCTGACGCGCTAACAGCAGCGCCAAGATTGCGCCAGCCGGTCCACCGCCGACAATACAACAGGTTGTCCGCTCAACCTGTTTTGCTTGAGGTGGCTGTCCAGCCTGTGGCTTCTTTTCTGAATGTGTGTTCGTTTGCTGCATTGTATCCCTCCAACGAGGACTATCCTTTCCAAGTTTCACCGAAGAAAGGTGACTAACGCCCACAGGACTGCCCCAAAGGTCAGCAGTTCTACCAGCGAACGAAGGGTCTGCCAGTGTTCAAAGCGCCTGAATACCGCTGCGAGTGCCTGTTCGTCATTTGTGTATCGACGCTGACTCCACATAATAGGTGCCGCCCGGATTCCGGTGATGAGCATGGTCAAAATCGACAACACGGCTGCGATGAAAATCGGAGTGGCATGAGTGGAATCGATATTCTGAAAGATCGCTGCTAACGCTGCTGCAATGTTTAGTAGAACGGTACTAATCCCCAGAATGGGATACCAAATCAAACCATTACCCATGTCTGCCGCCCTGCTATAAGCAGAGTAGGCGACAACACCCATCCGGTGTCTCGCAGGTAGTTGCTTGATGGACTGGTCAAGAGTTGCTCCGATTGCAATTCCATGGACGGCAGTTGCCGCTATGACGAGAATGAATGTGAAATCAGCCATGTCACACAGATCCTTTCTCTATCACCAGCGCCCAGAGCAGCACGGCGAACGTTATCACTTGTAAAAGCGCGCGGAGGGTTTGCCAGCGTTCAAAGCGATTGAATACCGCTGACAGTGCGACTTCATCGTGGTCAAACTGGCGTTGACTGAACATGATGGGGGCTGCTTGTGTTGTGGTGAGTGTGTGTAACACCGATAGTCCGGCGGCAATATAGAGGGGCAGTGACTGAGTGGCGTTTATACCTTGAACGAATGCCAGAACCGCAGCGGCAAGCGTCAACAGTGCTGCTCCAATTCCGATAAAAGCATACCAGAGGATACCGTTGCCGAGATCGCTGGCTTTAGCGTAGGTGGAGTAAGCTACTACCCCGATTCGGTGACGCGCAGGAAGCTGTTTTATGGATTGATCCAGGCTCGCACCCGCGAGGATACCATTGAAGGCAGTTGCAGCCACGAGGAGGAGCAAAAGCATGTCAGACATCAGGGCGAATTCCTTTACTCAGATTATCCTTGCTATCAGTAATTAATTAACCAGTCAGTCAAAATTGAGGCAAAAAAATTTTAAGTTTGGAGCCAACCGCGCAATGTCATGGTCACGACCCCATCCACAATTTGTTCGTGCGTGTAGTGCAAAGCAAGCGGATCTTGCATGAGCTGGCGGCGGATGACCATAGCCATGAGGCTTCCGCCAAAGAGTTGGACCATAAGCGCGGGATCGGCAGAGCGTATTTCGCCACTTTCCATTTTCAATGTCAGATAGTGTTCCAGAAAGCCGACAACTTCACCCATCGCTGCGAATCCAACCGAAGCCATACTGGGGTTGTAAAGCACTTCGGCGAGAAAGATGCGTGCCAACCGAACATACTGCTCACTTTCAACGATGCTCAATATCTGGTGAGCGACCCAGCGCAGCATCGCTTCGGGAGCTAAGTCCGGTACGTTTTCCGGCAACGAACGCATCAGACGCAGCGGCGAATGTTCCTCAAAAATCGCTTTGAGCAAATCTTCCTTGCTGGCAAAATAGTGGTAGATAAGACCCGGTGTAATGCCTGCTGCCTGCGCGACATCTTTATTCGTTGCGCGTTCAAAACCTTTCTCGGAAAAAACCCGAACGGCTGCGTCAATGATTTGTTCCCGCCGGTCTTCGACCACTTTTGGCGTGCGCGCCATGTATTGAACTGCCTTTTGCCATGAATTCCTAATTGACTGATTAATCAATAATCTACTCCTGATCCCAGGAGAAGTCAAGCGGCTCATCTATATATTGAATTAGGACATAATGGTTCAGTGAGCAGCGGTGGCGCGAAGGAGTCGCACAATGTTCCCTGTAGATCGACTTTATCAAGAGGATCGGCGGGAATAGCACTATACGAGCTATGAAGTTGTTTTAGGTAGTGGTTCCCGCAGGAATTGATAAAGCCCCGCTCCAATCACCGCACCGAGGATAGGTGCCAGCCAGTAAATCCACTGGTTTTCCCACACTCCTGCAATCAGGCTTGGACCGAACGAGCGCGCCGGGTTCATGGACGCGCCGCTGATGGGTCCACCCCACATCGCGTCGAGCGCTACAGTCAAGCCAATGGCGAGTGCAGCAGGGGTGCCAATGGCTCGCGTATCCGTCGCAACGGAAATAATCACAAACATCAGAACTGCCGTCAGCAGAACTTCCAACGCGAAAGATTGGAGGGCTGAACCAGCAGGGATTGTTGCACCTATCAGGGCTATATCACCAAATAAGAAGCGCAGGGTAATCGCTCCAAGTAAAGCCCCAAGCACTTGCGCGACCACGTAGTGCATCACCTCACGCCAGGGAAAATGACGGGTGACGGCAAACGCAATTGTGACTGCCGGATTGAAATGTGCACCGGAGATATGCCCGGTGGCTGCAATCATCACCGTGATGATGAAGCCGAAGGTCAGGGCAATACCGATGTGTGTCAACGCTCCGGTCTGAGCATTGACTATAATCGCGCCACAGCCAGCGGTGACTAAGGCAAATGTGCCAACGAGTTCAGCAACCGAACGACGAATGAGTTCTCGATTCAACCCGCACCCTCCCGCAGCATCTGAGCAAAAGGATGCGGCATTCCACCCTGTTCGGGAGTCGCTTCAATTGCTACTGCTATGCGTTCAATGTCATAGGGCACGCGAATAAATTCCACCTTCAAGTCACGCCCGGTAGCTGTCAACACCACATAACATGCACGCGGATCATGATCCTTTGGTTTGCCAACACTGCCCGCATTCACAATTTGTCGTCCACCTGGCAGTACCTTGTGATAGGGCAAATGCGTATGTCCACAGACCAGCACATCAGCTTTAGCGGCATCCATGATGCGCTCAAAATACTCGTCAGGACGATCCTCAAACAGATATTCGTTGACCTTGCGTGGACTGCCATGCACGAGCAGTACCTGCAATTCGCCTAGCTGAAGCGGAATGTGCGCCGGAAGGGTTCGCAGGAAGGCTTTGTTCTCAGAAGTGGTATGAGCGTTTGTCCACGCAATCGACAGTTCACCGCGTTTGCGATCAACATCGGTCTTATAGGCACAACCGCAGTCGTCGCTGTCGTTGCCCACACCCTGATCGTAATTGCCCATCAAGGTAGGAATGTTGCGCTTGCAGATGAACTCAACCACTTCGTTCGGAAACGTCCCATAACCGACCAGATCGCCGAGGCAGTACAGGTTATCCAGTTGACGGGCTTCCATATCTCGAAAGACGGCTTCAAGGGCAGGTAGATTGGCGTGGATATCGCCAAAGATGCTAATTTGATTGCTCAAATGCTTTCTTCCTTTTATTTTTATTGTTGAGTAGCGTTAGTCGTGATTGGTGGATAGCTGCTTAATCAAGCGGTGGACATTACCGAGACAGCAGTCACCCTGCGGATTGCGCCAATCGCACGCACATTGACCAGATTGAATACCCACATTGATGTCATCAACAGCCGACGTTTTTCCAGTCGATTCCAATTCCTGTTGAATAGCACCCAAACTATGATGGAAACAGTAACAAATGAGAACATCAGGATTATGTGGTTCTTTTTGGTACACCCGTTCACGAATGTCGTGTGTGTAGAAAAGCTGGTCTCCATCTTCGCTGAAGTAAACCACATCGCAGTTCGCTTCCCGGCAAAAGTAATACTGTTTATCCTGCACTGTCCGCAGACTGACGGAGAGCATTGACTTTACAGTTGCCCCGCCAACTTTCTTGCCCTTTGTTCTGGTGATTGGACAGTATCCTGGTTGATTGTTCATGGGAGGATCTCCTTAAACTGATGGGAGGGTGGAGAGAAAATACGCGATGCGAGATTTTAGCTGATAAGCCGTTCGCTCAAATACAGCCATACGTTCACCACTATCCTGAATAACAACAGGATCAGGAAATCCCCAGTGTATTGCCGTGCCACCACCGGGAAAAGTCGGGCAGACTTCGCGGGCTTTATCGCATACAGTAATGACATAATCAAACGGTTGCCCTTCAACATCGCTCAAAGAGCGCGATTGCTGGTGGCTTATGTCTATCCCGAAATCTGCCATCGTGCGGATGGCATCCGGGTGAACTGCTGTCGGACGACTGCCCGCACTGAGAACATCCAGCGACCCCTGACTCAGATGCCGCAGCAAACCTTCCGCCATCTGCGAACGGGCGCTGTTGTGCGTGCAAACAAATAGGATGTGCTGGTGTTGTAACCGGGAAACATCTGTTGTCGGCAAATTTAATCCTAGCGCGGGATGCAATGCCATACCTGCTTCCAGATACATCTGGCGCAGGCGGTTCAGATCAAGACTGTAGTACACATCCCGTCCATCTGCTTCGCTTCGGCGGGTTGTCACCAGCGCATCCTCGCGCATCTTTTTCAGATGGTAGGACACCAGATTCATCGGCTGCTGAAGCTGTGCGACCAGTTCATTGACCTGAAAATCGCTGATAGTGAGCGCTTTGAGCAGACCCCAGCGCAAATCATTCGCCAGCAGTTTGATGAACTCCGGTGGTTGAACTGCCTCCATTAGACCGTCTCCCGTTCGGTGATCCAGCTCTGAATTTTTGCCGCAATCTGATCACGAACTTCGCGGAATTTTGCCAGTTTTTCTGCATCGGTGCCTTCAACCGCAGCCGGATCGTCAAACGGCCAGTGGAGTTTCATGCCGCGTGACCAGAGGGCATGAGGGCAGTTTTTATCCGCATGAGAACACACCGTTATCGCATAGGTAAAGTGCATAAACCCCATGTACTTGCGTACACTGTCCGAGGTCTGATTACGAATATCAATGCCCACCTCATCCATCACCCGGATGGTAAACGGATTGATGCCTTTGGGGTCCAGCCCAGCACTGTGAACTTCAAACTGCTCGTCGGCATAGTGTCGCAGAAAAGCTTCTGCCATCTGGGAACGGGCAGAATTTCCGGTACAGAGGAACAATACACGCTGCTTCGCCATAACTGCTCCATTTAATTCAATTTAATTTGATACAATTTAGATTGAAGTATAAATCAGACTGAGCCTTATAGCAAGTGACGAGTATGTTAAGGGTAGCGAAAGCAAACAGCGTGTATTTAACTGAACACACGCTGTTGATTAAAGAGGGGATGAGTTAATGCAGTTAACCTCAACTGAAAGTGTCGGGGGTAGGAAAAAGCAGTATTGTTTTGGCTTTGTCCCCGAGCGTTATCCCTTTTAGAGATGGATATGCCAGTTTTTATCCACAACTGGAGGGATCAACTGTCGTTACAATGAAAGTGAGTGAGATTATGCTTTGATGGCATGGATGCGTGCGCTCCACAGTTTTTTGGAGATAGGCATGGCGATGCGGGTGAGGAGATGTTTGGTAAACGCACGATTCGCAAGGAAGTTCGGTAGAGCAGATGTGGCTACGGATGCCATTTGTGCGGCATCATAATATTCACGAGCGATAACACGGTATGTTTCAAACCCAGCCTTCGCCAAGCCAGATAAATATTCTGCTTCAGAAATTGCCCCGCCAGCACAGGCTACGGTTAGTAATCCACTTCGCCGTACCCAAAACGGCAGATTTTCCGCCACAATGTCGGATACGAGCATTTGACCACCCGGCTTGAGTATCCGCGCAATCTCGCTAAAGACGGTTTGCTTTTCAGGCGACAGGTTAATCACACAGTTGGAGATGACCCAATCGACGGATTGGGAGTCGATGGGTAAGGCTTCGATCTTACCTTTTTTCACCTCAATATTGGTGAAGCCAGATCTAGCGATGTTCTTGCGGGCGAGAGCGAGCATTTCATCGGTCATGTCTACGCCTATTACTTTGCCTGTTGCGCCAACTTTGCCAGCGGCAAGGATCAGGTCAAGTCCTCCACCACAACCCAGGTCTAAAACGGTTTGCCCTGGTTGTACTTCCGAGAAAGCTACGGGATTACCGCAGCCGAAGGATGTTTCCGCAACGCCTTCGGGGATGAGCTGCAATTCTGCGACAGAGTAACCTGCGAATTTTGCATTTCCCGTTTGAGCGACTATCCCCTTCTTGTCGCCCGTAACAGCATTTCCATATTCCTCTGCGATGTTCTCATGTGTAACGTTCATCATATACTCCTTGTATGTTGCTAATTCCTGGTTAACTACAATGCACTCAAAACTTGCTCAAGCTGGGTACTCTATTCACCCTAACCCATCAGGATATTAGAGGGTTTAATCAGCGGGATTCGCTGGTATCCGCAAAATGCTTAACAACACTCCTCCGATCCCGGCAACAAACGGCACTCCTAACCACATGTGAATCTTCCACCACAATCCTTCGCCCACTTGAGCTAAAGCACTTTGATTGAGAACAAGCATGTAGAGCAAGCCCATCATGAATGGCACACTGAAAGCAAAGAGATGGAGGCTGTTGGGATTATTTTTGAAGCGTTTAAGCTGATGCCAGAGCAGATCAGCAAAAATGCCGGTAATGAACATTGTTACCAGTAGTCCCGGAAAGCGATTGACCTCTCCCCAGGACATAAAAAACATGAGCGCCGAATTCACGCCAATAACAAATGTCATCGTCCCTAAAGGCAAGTCCCAACGCGAGAGTAAGAAGAGCAGCATTCCAATCAATAAGAGCGAAGGTATCGCTACACTCAAAACACCATAGACATTGGGCAGAAAGCGAGGATCTTCCAACTCGATTAGTGTTTGAGCGACCCCCGGATTGATAATCAAAACACTGGGCGTGTTATAAAAGTGGACATACTCAGTAAAGAAGGTTAGCACTGATACAGCAAGCGTTGCTGAAAGCACAACCGGAAACATTTGACCCCAACCCTGTCTTTGGCGTTCCTTCCAGGCAGAGCGCAAAGGTCCAGTCACGACAAGAAACCCGGATATTGCCAGCAGCAAGTGAGCAGGACTGAGAAGCGCTTCAATGTCAGCTTCTGATCCAAAAACTTCGTGCCAGGCAAAGTCGAAGATGCCTGAACCAGCAAACGCCAAAAATCCAAATAATGATAAGGCATAGCCCACCGGCAGGGCGGAACGCCAGGCATAGCCTTTCGAAACATTCCGCATTTGCGTAGCAACCAGCAGAAATCCTACAGATAACATGCCGGTGTAAAGCACTCCATGCCAGGGCGTTAAAAAGCTTTCAAGGCTTTCCGGCAAATGGCTGTGCGCCCACCCATCGAGATAAACGCCAAAGACAAACCAGGAAGATAACAATGCCACCCATAGATCAAACTTTACACGAGTTGGTGGAGATGTGAATTTCGCAGGTGTAGATTCTTCAAAGGCAATCGAATGATTTTTTGCGGTCATAGATACACTCCAGTTAATTGGTTTTTCGACTTGATGTCGTATACAATACTAAAAGTAGGGTCAATGCACCGCGAAGTCAACCAGCGATTTCAATTACTTATTGCATAATGGACAGGTGTCTAAAAAATGCCAGACAGAAGAGTAGAACGTACAAAACGAATGCTTCAAGAAGCCTTGATTGATCTGATCTTACAGAAGGGATATGAGGGGATCACCATCAAAGAAATTGCTGAACATGCAAACGTTAATCACGCTACGTTTTACCTGCACTATAAAAATAAAGAGCACATTCTGGAGATTACTCTGAGAGAGACTTACGAAGCTTTAGTTCATGAACTTGCGAATGATAAGCGTTGTTGTGTTGACAGTAAGCAGGCCATGATTCAAATCTTTCACCATGTTGCCGCCCATGCTCAAATTTATCGTGTGTTGCTCAGCGTCAGTGGCGGAGTTAATTCAGCTATTATCCAGACGCGAAATTATATCGCGTCGCTTGTTCAAGGTCAGTTGATAAATTTGGCACCTCATCAGGTTGGGGCTATTCCTTACGATGTGATTGCCCACCATACAGCGGGTGCGCTGCTTGCCGTCATAAGTTGGTGGCTTGAGCATGAAATGCCCTACTCGCCCACTGTCATGGGTGAAATGAGTTGTCAGCTCTCTTCACCACCGACATTGATTGGACTGGGTTTAGCGTTTCAAGTCAGTAATTAACATCATTCAATATTTATCGGTAAAGTTCCTCTCCATCGTTCCGTGCAAAGAATAGAGAACGTGTTGTTTTGCGATACTCAACTCAAAAGGGAACAAGAAAGCCTGTTTTGTCCCCTTTCCATCAATCCTCACTCTGGAGATGAGTAGTTCCTTCAGTGCAACTTCAGGTGGTTTGTAAAACGGGCTGTGAATGCGGTTGCCCGATTTCGGCTTCACGTCGCAGTTCAGCGCAGGTCGGACACAATAGTGGTGAACCGGGTTCAGAGGCTTTTTGGCTGTGTTCCAAACAAACTGCCACACCACAGTCATGACATATACCCACGGCGGCTTTCACATGGAAATGAGTTCCACCCGGACCAGGCGTTTTCTCACACAGATAGCAGTTCATTTCATTGACCTTTCTAATCAGCACCAACATTTTGGGGTATAGCCTGAGGTTTAGATTGAGATCCAGCTTGCCAGAGCGGATCACGCGGATAGAGGCGGCGACCCAACCAGAGCGATAAGTAGACCAGACTAATCAGGGCAGGGACTTCAATGAGCGGTCCGACGACGGTTGCCAGCGCCTCACCAGAAGCCAATCCAAATACACCAATCGCCACCGCAATTGCCAGCTCGAAATTGTTCCCGGCGGCGGTGAAGGAAATGGTCGCCGTATCCGCGTAGGGGAACTTCAGCAGGTAGGAGATGCCAAAGGAAACGCTGAACATGATGAGGAAATAAATCAGCAGGGGCAGTGCAATCCGCAGGACATCCAGCGGTTGGTTGAGAATGACTTCCCCCTTGAGCGAGAACATCATCACGATGGTAAACAGCAGCCCAATAATGGCTGTTGGCGATAAGCGCGGCACAAATTTCGTTTCGTACCACTCCTCGCCCTTAGTTCGGGTCAGGATCAGGCGGGTCAGGAAACCTGCTGCCAGTGGAATGCCCAGGAAAATCAGCACACTTTTGGCAATCTCGCCCATCGAGACATCCAGAGCAACGGCTGAACCGCCAAGCCAGCCCGGAACAACCGTCAGATAGAAATAGCCCAGTACGGTGTACATAACGATTTGAAAAACGGAGTTGATCGCAACCAGAACGGCGGCGTACTCGTTATCACCGCAGGCAAGCATATTCCAGATCAGCACCATGGCAATGCAGCGCGCCAATCCAACCAGAATCAAGCCCGTTCGATATTCGGGATAATCGGGCAACAGCAGCCAGGCGAGCGCAAACATCAGCGCTGGACCGACAATCCAGTTGAGAAACAACGATGTACCTGACATCTTCCAGTTCGCCGCCATCTCTGGCATTTTTCCGTATTTCACTTTTGCCAGCACCGGATACATCATCCACAACAGTCCGATGGCAATGGGCAGCGAAACGGTGTCCAGTTTGATGGAGTCGAGGGCGGGTCCGAGCGCTGGAAACAATTTACCCAGCCCGATCCCGATTGCCATTGCCGCAAAAATCCAGATGGGCAAGAAGCGGTCTAGCACCGAAAGTCTGCCAAAAACGCTGCTATTGCGTTGTGCAGGAATGCTGGCTGATGGATGACTCATGCTATTCTCCTCTCAGATTGATCGGCTAAACATGAATTCAGTCTAGCACCCGATAGACACTTGATTTCAGTGTTACATGTCATCGGCAATCGTGATGAAAAGCACATATAGAAAGTCTTCTATATAAGGTATCCTCTATGTATGAGGGCGGGATGTTCATAGATTGAAAGCCACAGGCAGAGAGGAAATGAGATGGATACGCTCACGGTGCAACCTGTCATCACAACCGAAAACGAAGTTTACGTCTGCAATCCTGATGTTCACCTTCGCCTAGGTGAGACGGAAACCGATCAGTTCGCCGCAGCATTCAAAGCGCTCAGTAATCCGGTTCGTCTGCAAATGATCGACCTGATTAGTCAGGGAGGTGGGCAGGTCTGTGGCTGCGACATCGAGCGGCATTTTGAACTCACTCAACCGACGATTTCACACCATCTGAAAGTGTTACGAGATGCGGGACTCATTCAGTCCGAGGCGCGGGGTGTATGGGTTTTTCATCGGCTCAACTCATCCATGCTCACGGCTTTACAGGGCTTGCTCATGCTGGTCAACAATACCGGGCGTTAGTCACGCCCTTTTTTGCTGTTTTACATCGAAGTGTTTCTATATATGTACTTGAAGGAGTCACACCATGAGTGAACCCATCACCTTCTTTGATCTCTCGGCGCAAACCGCCGCCAACTCACAGGTTGAAATTTTCGACCCGCCTATGTGCTGCCCAACGGGGTTGTGCGGTCCAACTCTGGACCAGACCCTGCTCGATGTCAGTGAAATGCTCCTTGCGCTCAAGGCAGCAAATGTGAGTGTTGAACGGTATCAGATGACGAGTCATCCCAATATATTCATCCAAAACAGTGAAGTCATGCGCCTCGTGCGGGAACGGCAGATGGAAGCACTACCGATAACGGTTGTGCAGGGGCGTGTGATTAAGGTTGGCGCGTATCCCACACTGGCTGAGATTCAAAGCGCTCTCAATGAAGGAAGTGCATCATGACTGAGTTTGTCTTTTTCTCTGGCAAGGGTGGCGTGGGTAAGACTTCGATGGCTTGCACAACGGCAGTACGTTATGCCGACGAAGGCAAACGTACCCTCATCGTCACTACTGATCCAGCCTCCAACCTGTCCGATGTTTTTGAGCAGGTGATCGGTCACCAGATCACCGCTATCGAGGGCGTTCCTGGTCTGTGGGCGATGGAAATTGACCCTGACCGTGCAACTGAGGAATATAAGGATCGGGCACTGGCACCGATTCGAGCCGCTTTCCCGCTTCAAATGGTGCAGGTCATCGAGGAGCAAATGAGTGGACCCTGTACTGCCGAAGTTGCCGCTTTTGATCGTTTCACCAACTTTCTGGATGCTCCGGCTGAAGGTGAGGAACACTTCGATGTCGTGATTTTCGACACCGCACCGACAGGTCACACCCTGCGGTTGATTGAGCTTCCGGTAGAATGGAGCCGTTCCATTAAAGAAGCCGAACAGGGCAGCGGGCAGACCTGCATTGGTCCGGCAGCCGCCATTCAGGATGCAAAGTTGAAGTATGAGCGTGCCGTGGCTGTTATGCGCGATACCACCCATACTCGTTTCATCTTTGTTTTACAACCGGAAGCGACCTCCATTAAGGAGACGCAGCGCTCGATCCATGAGCTGCAAAAGCTGGGTATTCAAACGCACGAGTTGATTGTTAATGGCATCCTGCCCGCTTCCGAGGCGGCGAATGCCCTCTACGCCCCACGTATTGAAATGCAGTCACGTTATCTTGCCCAGATCGAACATGATCTGCCTTTGCCGACCCGGTTTATGCCGCTTCTGGATGGTGAAATCAAAGGGAATGATCGTTTACGCGCGGTAGGTGCGCTGCTTTTTGACGGTCAAACGGTACTGCCACAACGGGATAACAGTGCTGAATTTTTAGCCACCGTTTACCGAAGGGTAACTGATCCCTCAGATGTGCTGGCTCGCCTGCTCCCCGAGGATCACAGGCGAACGGTGTTTTTTGCAGGCAAAGGCGGCGTTGGCAAAACCATTGCTTCCTGCTTCACAGCGGTCTGGCTGGCAAAGCAGGGCTACAAAACACTCTTGCTCACGACTGACCCAGCGGCGCACCTGGGCGATGTACTGGGTGTGCCGGTTGGTGACACCGTAACACCGGTTAAGGGTGTTGCGAATTTGTGGGCAACCAAAATCGATCCTAAAGCTGCTGCTGATGTCTACAAAACACGCATTCTCGACGATGCTCGTCTACGGGGACGCACGCCTGAATCTGTCAAGGTGATGGAAGAAGAACTGAACTCACCTTGCACCGAAGAAATGGCTGCCTTTGATCGGTTCATCGATTATGCCAGCCAGGATGATTGGCAGGTAATCGTTTTCGATACTGCGCCGACCGGACATACCCTGCGCCTGTTGGAACTGCCTATGGATTGGAGTACGCAGATTGACGTAAAAGTGTTCGCATCGGTGGACAGTACGGCTGCGGACGATGTTGCTAAAGAGCGTTTTGGCGATGTCATCGCCATGATGCGCGATCCAAAGCGAAGCACATTCGCCTTTGTCATGTACCCGGAAGCAACACCCATTATCGAGGCATACCGCGCCAGTGAAGAACTCAAAACTCTCGATATTCTTACCGGGTTGGTGTTTGCCAACTATGTGCTGCCGCCCGAACAGTGTACTACCCCTTTCAGCCGTGTCCGACGTGCGATGCAGGAGAAATATCTCCACGAGATCAGTGAACGCTTTGCTGTGCCGATGATTGAAATCCCTCTGCTGCCCTATGAAGTCAAAGGCTTGGATGTGCTGACCCCGCTTGGCAGGCAGATTTACGGTGAACAACCTGAAGCCATTGAGAAGGAGATGGCGCAATGAGTGACTTTATCGCAAACACAAACCTATCGGTTGAGACCACTCGGGCAGCAGTTGGCGAATTGGCGATGGCACTGGGTCAAACAACTGAGTTCATGCAGTTTGAGCAGAGTTCGCTCCGCCTGCAAAATGACCCACAGGCGCAGTCATCAATTGAGGCTTTACAGGCAAAGCAGCACCAGCTTCAAGCCTTACTGATGCTCAATGCCGTGAGTGCGGAAGAACGTGCCGAGTTGGAACAACTGGAACAGGCAGTCTTTGACAATCCTGTTATCGCTGAGTATCTCAAAGCTCAGGAAAAGGTGGCGATACTTTGCCGTGCAGTGAACGACTTGATTTCACAGGGTATTGGAATGCGCTTCGCCATGAAAACAAGCTCATGCTGTGGGTAGGGAGAGATTATGATGTTAAATAGACTTCCATCCAACGTTGAAACCACCGCCAAAACGCTGATCGAATCCCTGTTACGAACACCGACAATGGTCGATGTTCAACAGGCAAAGCGCTCACTGGATGAGGATGCAGAAACACAGGCGCTGTTGAAACGCTATGCGACTGCTCAGTCTGACCTGCGTTCCAGACAGACGAGCGGCTCCATCACTCAGCAGGACATCAACTTTCTGCGCGAATTGCAGCTTCAGGTACAGACGAACTCGAAAGTGATTGCCTTTGTGGAAGCCCAACGGTTTGCCCGCTTCTTGCTGGATGAAACCAGCAGCCAACTCGGTGAGGCGCTTGGGATCGATTTCACTGCCATGTCAGCCGCTTCTTGTTGTTGAGCAGCAAAGAATTGGGTTTCAAGTACGACAGAGAGAGGTGTGCATGAATGAGAAACTAACCGTGCAAATTATTGGTGCACCCATTGCCTGTGCCGAAGGCATCAAAGATAGCTGGCGAGACACGGCGAACTGGGCAGCTAAACAGTTGCATCAGCGTTTTGGGGATGCTGTGCAAATGGAATACTATGATCTGTTCGACCCCAGTTGCCCGGCTCTGCCACCGAACGCTCAACTTCCGCTGGTGCTGGTCGAAGGCGAGGTCATTAGCAGCGGGGGGAAGATTCCAATGCCAGCTATTCGTAAGCGGTTGGAGGCATTACTCCTTCCAACCCGTTAAGTGAGGCAAAAGGCAGCCGATGACAGGGTTCATTGGCTGCTTCAGTGTCCTGTAAGCTCAACAAAACCATCCGAGTTACTCGACCCAGAAATGGAACACCGCACTTTTTATGGATACATTGCTGGCGCTTATCCTGACCGCCGTATTCCTCCTGACCGCTTTGCTCTATGCTTCTGTAGGACACGCCGGAGCTTCTGGCTATCTGACCGCAATGGCACTGCTCGGTGTAGCACCCGCTACCATGCGACCTACCGCATTGGTCTTAAACATCCTCGTCGCCAGTATCGCCGCTTTCAAGTTCTACCGTGCCGGGGCTTTCTCGTGGGCGCTATTCTGGCCGTTCGCCATAACTTCAATTCCACTGGCGTTTATAGGTGGGGGCATCACCCTGCCAACCAACGCTTATAAAGTCGTTGTTGGATTGATTTTGATCTATGCTGCTTATCGCATGTTTAGAAGCACACGCGCTGTAACCCCGGAAATCATCACATCTCCACCACCCATACTGGCGCTGTTGTCTGGAGCAGGGATTGGATTGCTGTCTGGTCTCACTGGCACAGGAGGAGGTATTTTCTTAAGCCCACTGTTATTGTTCATGCACTGGGCTGAACCACGACAGGCATCGGGCGTATCGGCGGTGTTTATTCTGATGAACTCTGTGGCTGGATTATTGGGACAGCCGACCAGTTTGAGTTCACTGCCCGAGGTGCTGCCGCTCTGGTTAATTGCTGTGGCTATTGGAGGCTGGATTGGGGCAGACTATGGAAGCAAACGTTGGGGCAACCATCAAGTACGTTATGCACTGGCTGTCGTCATGGTGATTGCGGGTCTTAAGTTGATTCTGACTTGAACCCTGCACCCTAACCACCCATATGATACATTTCCACTTTTTCAGTTCGCTGTCCGCTACTGCGCTCTTCCGAATAGCGATCTGCTCGCTGCTGCCAGGTCTGCGTAATGCGTTCAATGATGGTGTCATCTGAAGCCCCTGATCGCAGCAGATCACGCAGGTCAACTCCCTTTCTCGCAAACAGACATGTGTAGATTTTTCCTTCCGCTGAAAGGCGCAGGCGGTTACAACCCCCGCAGAAAGGATTTGAAACAGACGTGATGAAACCAAGCTCACCAGTGCCGTCGGCGTAACGGTAGCGTCGGACAACTTCGCCATAATGTTGAGCGGGGAGTGGCTCCAACGGAATCACGCACTCAATTTGCTGGATGAGTTCGTCGGTGAGCAGAACGTGATCGTATTTCCAGCCGTTGAGCGTCCCCGTGTCCATAAACTCAATGAACCGGATGATATGTCCGCGTTCCCGAAAGTAGAGCGCAAGGTCAACCAGCGTATGGTCGTTCACACCGCGCTGCACAACGGTGTTGATCTTGAGAGATGAAAAGCCCGCACGCTCCGCCGCTTCAATACCTTTGAGGACATCGCTCACCTCGGCGTGTCCGCCATTCATCTGTCTGAAAATGGCTTCATCCAGGCTGTCGAGGCTGATGTTTAAGCGGGTCAACCCCTGTTCGCGCAGCAGCTTTGCCTTTTGCGGCAGCAGGTAGCCATTGGTGGTCATCGCAATCTCTCGAATACCGTCAATTCTTGAGAGCATCCCCACCAACTGCTCGATATGTGGACGCACCAGCGGCTCACCACCGGTCAGACGAATTTTGTGAACTCCAAGATGGTTGAAGATACGCGCCAGCCGGGTAATTTCCGCGAAGGTCAGTAGGTCGGCGCTGGCAATAAAGCGGTATCCCTGTGGAAATTTGTGCGCGGGCATACAGTAGGAACAACGGAAGTTGCAGCGATCCGTCACCGAGATACGGAGATTCTCAAGCGGGCGATTGAAGGCATCGTAGAGGGTCATGGCAGCCACTTCTGGATGTGTGCCACATCATCCGGGGTGTTCAAATTCGCAAATGAGCGTTGGTCTGGGTCAATGCGTTCAATCTCTAACTCTGTAACCAGTCTGACCTGAAGATGGATGTAAATATCATGGATGCGGAGCCGACCTCGTACAAGTTGCTCCCGGATGACTGGCAGACAGGTTCGATGATAGATCGCGTGCAGGCTCTCATAATTCCCTGCGATGTACGGCACGACGCTATCCACTCCTGATCGCAAATCCAGCATGTATCGTAACAAATCCAGACTCAAAAAAGGCATATCACAGGCGACACACAGCGTATAGTCGGTGAGACTGTAGTGCAGCGCTGTATAAAGCCCACCCATCGACCCCCGCTGCGGATAGACATCGCCATACATGGGTAACTCGAATTGAGCGTACTGCTCAGGTGTATTGGTAATCAGAAGAACAGGCAGGCGCAGCGCAGATACGCGCTCGATCACATGCTCAATCAGCGGCTTACCAGCAAGCAACACAAAGCTCTTGTTGGTTCCCATGCGTCGGGAAAGCCCGCCTGCCAGAATCGCTACCGTCACATCATTTCGCATGTGTCTGTACAACCTCATTCAGCACAGCATCAAAAGCATCACTGCCTACCTGGTAGTAATGATCACCGGCACAGGTACGGCAAATCGCCTGTCCATCAACGATTACTTCGCGTTCATTGATAATCTCTTCGCCACAAACAGCGCAGTTGACACGCACTCCGGGTCGGCTGATAAGCTGTTTCAAGGCGATGGTAAGCGTCACCGGCTGCCAGCACAACATCTGCTCCACCGGCATCACCTGATACGCTTCTAACTGGGCGTGCCAGCGGCTGCGAGCATCTGGCAAACACAAACGGGCGTTGGAGCGTGATTCAGGGTGAGGGAAAATACGAACGGCACGCTCGGTTTTGGTATCGACGAAGGTCGCCGCGACTTTGCCAAAATCCTTCAACCGCATCGTGCGATGCCCCAGCGAACAACCTGTCGCCACTGACACCCCATCGGCAAAACAGCCGTCCGTTTCAACAAATGCAATCAGCCGTTTATCCGACTGCGGCAATTCCAAATTCAGCAGGTCGGCGGCATACATGCCCATGCGAACGCCAATCACCTGGCGAGGACAGAGATGGTCGTGGCGGGCAGCAGTTTGGGCAAGTAACTCGGTGAAGGATGCCATAACATTTCCCCTTTACGGGCAAGCAGGTTGGGGCGGTCATGTGTGCCACCCCAACCCAATTCCAGACTAAACTTTGACTACTCTCACAAATGTATCGTAGAACACAGCACTGCCACCGACGGGATCGACCAGCGTGGTATTCTGGAGATACGGATCGACCCGCATCGCCGCGTTCGCATGGAAACCGCGAATACGCCGCTCATCGCCGGGGATCGTCTGTCCATTGATGCTCACATCCACACCGCCGTATGCCCAGTGACCGAAACCGAGCGCAAAGCTGATCACACCAGGGCGAATACCCTGCGTCACCTTGACCTTGCCGATCATGGGAACGGTGTTGCCGTTCATCAAATCCCACTCACCGTTCGGATTGGTGGGTGAAACGATGCGAACCAGATCACCATCCTGCAAATCGCGTGCTTCGGCATCCACCGCATTCATCACCACCGAGTTTTCCGGCAGCAGCGCCAGCAGCCAGTAATTTGAAGATGTGCGGCTCTTGGTCTGCATGATTTCGCGGTGAGTAATCATCCGCAGATCGTAACCATCGGCTTCATCGGTCAGCAGTTGTCCAGTGACATCAAACGGACCGGGGAGGTAACGGGCATAACCCGCCAGATGCTCACCCGTCATGGCACTCTTGTTGTCGTAGGTCTTTTCCTGATAGATATTGACCATCGTGCCAAACGGATTGGAGGCAACGGTGGGATCAAAACCGAAGTAGCTGGCGCTCTGTTCTGGAACGTCACCTTCTTTATAGCCTCGCGCATAGCTCTGGAAACGTCCACCGCGATTGAGCACGTAGACCACTTTCGGCCACAGATCGCCTGCGATGGTCTGCCAGCGTTCGGCACTGTACACGCTTTCGGGCAGATAGCGACGTGCTTCGGTGAAGATACGTAGTTCTTCATCATCTGCGTCGGGAACCGAGTCAGAGCCATCTTCTTTTTCACCGAAGGCAAGGTTAGCGACCATCTTGATATAGAGATCATCCGGGTGATTGAAGTCACCGAGGTCGCCGTAGCCACCAGTTCCGAAACCGGGGAGTTCTATCTTCTCGGCAATTGCCATCAATACCGCTTCCAGTGACATCGGTGTTGGCTGTCCAAACACCGTCACTTCGGGTACGAGCGGCGCAATCGCCGGATTACGCACCGGTTGAATTTTCGGCGCAACACTCGGATGACTGCCATGAAATTCCCAGCGTTCCAGATACATGGTGTCGGGGAAGATGTAATCCGCAAACATGCTGGTTTCGCCAATGAACGGGTCAATGGCAATGAACAGCGGCAGTTTTTGCGGGTCGGACAAAATTGGGATGTTCATGTTACCCGCAGGCAGCGAATAAACCGGCGACCCCATATACAACATCATCGCTTTGACCGGATACGGATAGGCATCGCCGATGGAGGGGATAATCTCCTGATAGATGTCGCTGGACAGCGGATACCAGTTGCGCCGCGCCGGATAACCATCGCGCAGGAACAGGGTGTGTTTATCGTATTTTTCGTTGTGGCGGATGATGCTGGTGCCAAACGGAGCCATCGTGCCGTTGGAAGCGCTGATCTTGAACGGTTGTCCGGCTTTACTGCCGTCTGCTTTGTAGGTGGTGGATTTGATCAGCCCACCCGCGCGGTCATAGTTGCCGATGAGCGCATTAAGCGTGTACCAGGCATAGACGTTGTAGAACCCATTGGTGTGCTGGCTGACCCCGCGATGGATGTCGGCGACAGCCTTATGCCCGTGATTGGTGAACTCGAATGCCAGCGCCTCAATGTCATCCACACCGATACCACAGATTTCTGCCCATTCTTCGAGTGTGTGTTCGCGTGCTGAATCGGCGATGATTTGCAGACCGGATTTCACGGTGAAGTCACCCAGTTGCAGGTTATCCACCAGCAAATCCCCACGCACCGCATTTTCAGGTTCCGTCGCATACGGGTCGACTGCCACCGGTTCGCCATTCACCAGGGCAACAAAGTAGTCAAACAGGTAGGTCTTTTCGGGATCAGTGGAAAGAGGACGCTCTTCCGGTTCACGCAGCCCGATTTCGCTGGCGCGTAAGAACTTGCCCGGATTGCCTTCGTCATCCAGCTTGACCAGCCAGGAGGCTTCTGTCCAGGTCGGATCCCCGTTAGCGCTGGCAGCCGCTTTATTGGCGGCAGACAGATAAGCGCTGTTGTAGCGTTCGTTGTCAATCACCCAGCGGATCAGCGACAACGCTAATGCGCCTTCTGTTCCCGGTTTAGCAGGCACCCAGCGCCACGCTTTCGCGGCAGTCTTAGAGAAGCGCGGATCCACTACCGCAAATCTCATGCCATTGTTCAGCATGTTGGTGGTAATACGCGGCGAACGCAGCGGCGGACCGTAGTTGCCTTCAAACGGGGATGCACCGACGAAAATCACAAACTCGCTGTTGCCGATGTCACCCTGCCAGTAGAACTTGACACCGCCCGTCCAGCTACCATCGGTAAACTGCTCGGACATGGCTTTGCCCGTGAAGTACAAACTCCCCTGACAAACGGTGGTATGTCCATGAGCGTTGGCTGTACCGTAAGCGCCCAGGAAGCGGGCAATCAGGTCTTTGCGGGCATCTTTCAAGCGTCCCCAGGCGAAGACAAAATGATTGTTGCGTGGTCCGAAATCAGGGATATCGGGATCAATCATGGCATCCACATAATCGGCAAAAGTTGTCTGGAACTCGGCGACCAGTGCCTGCCTTGCGTCGGCATCTCTTTCATTTTGAATGGCTTTGATGGCGGCTGCCATCTGTTTCGCCACATCCGCATCGGTCAGGGCATACGACTCGCGCAGCCCTGGAACTGGACCTTCGCCAAACAGATCACCACCTTCGACGACTTCGGTAATCGCCTGATCAAAGGCAATTGTTTCCCACTGACCGCCACCACGCGGTGTACCGGGTTTGCGCTTGAGTACACTTACCAGCCGGTATGGATCATAGACCGACTGCAAGCCTGCCTGTCCTTTAGGGCAAATCGCCCCTTCCACTGTGCCTAGCTCGGCAACAGGGGTCTCGTAGGGGATATGCGGGTACATATTCATGGGATGGAACGGACTGCCGTCAATCTTGGCAGCAATGCCATCCATCAGCTTGACCTTGATGCCGCAGCCCGTATTACACTGCAAGCACACGGTATAAATTTGATTGGCGGGATCCGCCAGCGGATACGCCAGTTCGCCCTCTGCTTCCTGAGCGCGTGCGGTCATGATCCGGCTAAAACCGGGCATTCCACCCAGAAAGGCAGCGGCGCTGCCTGTGATAGCACCGATCTTGACAAAATCGCGCCGGGAGAGACCACAGTTGTCGGGCTGTTTCGTTTCAGGTTTGCTGGTCATTGTGTCACCTCCGACGATGTTTGCTTGAGAAACGGCAGACGGTCAATTCCGATCAAATAGGCAAGAGTCGCCAGCCCGACGACACCTATCGTTAATGACCATTCCATTAGACTGGGAAAATAATCAAAGTTCAGGTGCGGACCGCTAAACGCTTCCGCCATCCCTTCCAGTTCGGGGATCGACAGTGCCGGGAAGACGATGTTGGCACGCGCTGCCCCGAAACCAATCAGAATCACGATACCCGTCAAACCCGCCAACAGTCGATTTTTTGACCAGTTCGGCATAATCAGGACGATAATGGGCAGGATGGTTCCCAGAACAATTTGTAGAATCCAGAACGACCACCAGTAATCGCCGTACATCACGGCGTTGATGGCATCGACGTTCTGCGGCACGCCACTGTAGAGCGACATGGAGAAATCCGACCACAGCAGGTAAGTCTTAACCAGCAGCAGGACAACCATGCCGATGCTCAATACCCGCTGTAACCGCACACGAATTGCGTCTTCCATCGTCCCAAAGAAACTGACGATGGTCAGCATGAGCGCGACCCCGGTTGCTAGCGAGAAAATGGGGAACTGCGCGGGCAGCAGCCCCACATGCCACACCGCACGGCTGGCATTCACCCCCAGCAGCGCGCCCACACCACCGCTGACAAAGATTGCCATCACAAAGCCCACCATCATCAGTGCTTTGACCGCAAAGGTGGAGCGATGCCCATGCCGGGCGACCAGCCACAGGGACAACAGGATGACCCCGCCAAAAATGGTATAGCCCCAGACCATCTGTGCCAGCAAAGAAGTCGGATTGGGTTGCAGATATACTTTCCAGATGCGTTCCAGATGACCGAGATCCATCCCGATAGAGATTAATGCCGCCGGGAGTGTCACCATAGCCGCCCAGAGTGCTAGTTTTCCAGTACCTTTAAACAGAGGAACTTCAAAGAGATATTCCAGTGTCGCAATGACAAAAGAACCCGACGCGATACCCGCGAAGAACAAATACATCGCCACCCATAAACCCCAGGTGACATAGGAACCGTAGTTCACGTCGCGTTCACCGATGAACAGACGGCTGTAGAAGCCGTAAAGTCCCAAAATCAGGGCGACTATGCCCAGAACATAAAGCACTCGTTTCACAGTCATCATGATGAGCCTTCTCCCTTACACCAGGTAATACACGCGCGGTGATGTGCCCAGTTCTTCTTTGAGGCGCATCACGTTCGGTTGAGCGATCATCTCGGAAACAAGGCTGTCCGGGTCGTTGGCATCCCCAAACATCGTTGCCCGCCCGATGCAGGTGGTCACACAGGCAGGCAGTTCACCTACACGAACACGATGCAGGCAGAAATGACATTTGCGGGCATTGCCGATGGGTGACTCGTGCCCCTCACGGGGACGGGCTTCGCTGTACTCAAAGTTGGCGACACGTTCATAACCTTCCGCGTTTGTACGTCCGGCAATCAGTCCATCCGCTACCGGCAGTCCTTCTGTATAGGTCAGTCCGAAGTCCGATGTCCGCGCTCCATAGGGGCAGGCAGTGAGGCAGGCACGACAGCCAATACACTGGTCGTAATCCACTTCGACGATGCCTTCCTCGTTTTTGAAGGTGGCATTAACCGGGCAAACCGGGGTACACGGGGGGTTATCACATTGCATACAGGGGCGGGGTATAAAGCGCCGTCCCACATTGGGATACGTTCCCCATTCTTCTTCCAACACGGGACGATAAACAACACCGGGAGGCAGCTTGTTTTCTGCCACACAGCCAATCGTGCAGGCGTGGCAACCGACACATTTCCGCAGGTCAATGACCATGACCCAGCGTCGGTCTGCCACCGGTTTCTGAAGCGCCTGGCTGAGTTCAGCCCGCATTCGCTCCAGAATGTCGACTTGTCCGTCATCGGCACTGGTCAGTGCTGTCACAATGCCAGGGCTGACAACATCTTCTTGAGCCAGCAGCACCTCTGGATTGTTGACGAGGGTCTCGTAGGCAGCAAGCGCCGTTGCCGCACTGGCAGCACCCATCAACCCTTTCAAAAAATTGCGCCGGGTAAAATCCGACTCCTGTTTAACATTCTCTTTTTCACTCATAACGTCCTTTTCCTTTCCGTAGCTAACGAGGCATGGCGCTACAAACAGGACCTGTACTACCAATATAGGTCGGCGGGAAAAGAGACGGTATCAGGAAAAGTCCGCAAGAATGTCGGGGATTGTAGGGAATTTCCCTACACTGGACGTTACGAGGTGCTATCCTGTGAAAGGAGACTGTGCGACAGTACAAATTGAACCAGTGCTGCACGGGAACGCAAACCTAATTTCTCCATGCCGCGCGCCCGATAGGTTTCAACGGTTTTGGAACTGAGGCTGAGATTTTCGCCAATCCGGGCAGAGGTATGCCCGCGTGCCACCAACAGCAGCACTTCGCGCTCGCGCTCACTCAACGCATCCCAGGGACTGGCGGGGTCTGTTCCATTTGCAGGAAGCAAATCTTCCAGCAGGGTACGAGTCAGCGAGGGGTGGACATACACTTCACCGCGCATGACCGCTCGAATTGCCGCAATCAGTTCACTGTCCGCCGCTTTTTTCAGGACATAACCGGATGCCCCCTCGCGCAGCGCCTGACGCAGGTAGCCCTCATCGTCATGCATGGTCAGGATGAGAATCCGCGCCGTCGGGCAGGTCTTTCGCAGCAAAGGTAAGGTTTCCAATCCACCGAGTCCCGGCATGGACAGATCCAATAGAATCAAGTCCGCTTGAAGGTGTGCAACCAGTCCGAGCAGTTCAGCCCCACTGCCTGCTTCCCCGACAACCGTCATGTCGGATTGGGCATCCAGCAGCATTCGCAGCCCGGCTCGCAGTACCGTGTGGTCATCTGCCATAATGATGCGTATCGCCGCCATAAAACCTCACTTTTCGACTAAAGGTATCTCCACATACAGGCTCGTTCCCGTGCCAGGTTCGGACTCAATGACCAGATGCCCAGACAGCAGTTCGGCGCGTTCACGGATACCGTACAATCCCAGATGTCCATCCTGTCGTTCGACGAACTCCGGGTCAAAACCACGACCATCATCGTCGATAATCGCAAGTACCTTATCATCACTGCGTTCGATGAAAATACTGGCGGTTTCCGCTCCCGCGTGACGAATGATATTGGTAAGTGCTTCCTGGGTAATGCGATAAAGAGCCGTTTCAACAGCGGGTGGCAGGCGGCAGCCCTCCAGCCCGGTGATAGCAAGATCAATATTCAAAGAATGCCGTTTTTGACAGTCTGCCACATGCCGCTTAATTGCTTCGGGTAAACCGACATCATCCAGCACGCTGGGGCGCAGTTGCAACGCGAGGGTATGCACATCGTCCAGGGTGCTGCCCGCAACCGCGCGGAGTTCTTCAGCGCGACTGCGAATTTCCGGTTGTGAACAGGTATCGCTCAAGGCACGCAGCCCAATCATCAACGACGTGAGGCTCTGGCTGGTGCTGTCATGCAGTTCACGGGCGATGCGCTTGCGCTCATCTTCCTGTGCCGAGATAAACCCACTGACGTATTGAGCGCGTAGCTGGTCACGTTCAGCGCGTTCTGCGTCGCTCTTCGCCAGCGCTTCGGTCATAGCATTAAAGGCCTTTGATAGTTCGCCAACCTCGTCGTCTGCCCAGCGAGGAACACGCTGCGAGAAATCACCTTTCTCAACAGCTTTGGTGGCTTGCACCAGTGCGAGAATAGGTCGTGTCAATACCCAGGTCAGCAGCACGGCTGCCGTGATACCAATTGCCGAAACCAGCACGGTTGTCAGTAATAGCTGACCGGTGATGGCATTGATCGTCTGGACGACCTGAGCATCCGAAACACCGACCCGCGCTGTGCCAACCCGTCCATCAAAAATTGGAACGGCAATATCCCAGATCCGTCCTTCATCGGTCTGAAGCAACACGGTATGCTCGTAGGCATCTGGCAATACGGTGTTGGCTTCAATGAGGTTTTCTGGAAAGCCATCTCCAAAAGTATGTGCCAGAACATAACCATCGCTGTCGATGACAAACGCATACCGCACAGCATTATGGGTCGTTTTCGCGCCAAGCATCAATTGTTGCAGGGCATAGAGGTTGTTGATGAGGATCGGATCCGTGGCGCGCGCCGCCAGATCACGGGTAATCGAGACGGCCTGTTCCTCAAGCTGAACATACATGCTTTGAGCAAGAAGCTGGCGCACCTGGATTGTGACGGTCAATCCCAGCAAAAATACCATTGCAAGCACAATGCCGAGGATTTTGACCCGAATATTGACCGCTCCAGCGATCAGCCACAGACGGTGCAGCCACTTCTCGGCTTGAGATTTGCTCATGGCGACAGTATCCCGACCTCACCGATCAGTTCGCGCGCCGAATCATAAGCACTGTCATCAATACTCACAAAAGCATCAATACCGAGGCTGGTCAATGCAACCTGTCCCTCAGAACTCTCACTCATGCCCAGCAGCGTTTCTTGCAGCAGCGCCTGTGTCTGGGGACGGATATTTGGACTTACCACGACAGGGGGAATACCAAAAGCAGGCGAGCGATGAATAATCCGTACCCGTTCTGACAAGGTAGGATCACGTTCCAGTGCATATTCATACACCAGACTATCCACTGCCGCGCCATCCGCCAGTTGATCCGCGACAGCGCGAATAGCATCATCATGGTTGTAGGTGAAAAAAGTGCGGGCGAAAAAGGTTTCAGGCGTGAATCCAAGCTGCTGTACCAGATAAGTCGGGTAGACTCGTCCACTGTTCGAGATAGGATCGGTGAACGCGAAGACTTTACCCTGTAAATCCGCCATCGTCCGTGCTGGACTGTCAATTGGGACAATTAACAATGAGTGATAGGTTGTCGCACCGTTGACTTCGGGGGCGACCAGCAGCCGCATATCAAAATTATCGTGTCCGGTGACATAAGCGCTGGTACAGACAAACGCCAGATCAACCTCGCCACTTTCGACCAGATCATTGGTTTCCTCATAGGTGCGCCGCTGCACCAGTTCCACCGGGCGCTCCAGCGCCTCGCTCAGATAGTCTAACAGAGGTTGATAGCTTTCGACGGTTCCGCGTGGGGAAATCACTGCTGCTACTGAAATCCGCAGCGGGATAATCTCGCTGGCGGGCGGCGCAGGCAGAGGATGCAGGCTGGCGAGTTGAATCACAGGCTGGCTGGACGTTGCAGCACATCCAGAAATTAGCGCCAAAGTTAGAGCCAGAACACACTGCCCAATCCCTAATCGCCGCATCGCTCCTCCCCAAATTATAATTTATCCAATTCGTCAGTGACCCAAGTGTAAGTACTTACAGTTGTCGGAAATCCGAGTGTCGTCGTTGTTAGCAGCACCACTTGTTTGATTTCATTAGCAGGAATGCCCATCCCCAACGCTCGCCGTGTATGGGGGTGCGTCGCACTTTCCAGTCGCTTCCCGACTGCCAGTGCCAGTTTGGTAAGTTGGCGTGTCTTGTCATCCAGCGTGCCAACTCCATAAATAGCACTGCCGAAAGCATCATAGACTGTAACAACTTCGGGCAGTTCTGTATAAATACGGGCATAGAGTGCTGGCAGATCAGGCATCATCACATCCATCGGGATTGTGTTATTGGAATCATTTTAAGAAATGTATCGCTCTATCATCAGTGACAATTGACCTGAACAGATGCAATAAAACTCATCATTTATGGGATGCAGCTAACCCCTCAATCCGGCACGAGGCTGAGTCCGCAGGCATTTGATGTCTATTCCCTCAAGATTCTGGCGACAATTTCTTGTTCTACTTGACAAGAGCGTAAAAAAACGCATAATACATGAATAAGTGTTCATGTATTGGCTCAACGGATGATGCTCGACACCCCAACAACCCAACCCATCTGCAAGGACGAAGATGCTGAACAGCTTGCCGTCTTGAAAGATCATCTCATCGAACAATCTACTGCTAATCGTCTGTCGGAAGTCTTTAAGGCGCTCAGTGACCCTAACCGACTCCGATTGATTTCGCTGCTGCTGGAAAACGAGGTCTGTGTTCATACCCTGGAGGCAGCTCTAGGGATGACCCAATCGGCAATCTCGCACCAGTTGCGTCATCTTCGTCAGCTGAATCTGGTACGGTTTCGCAAAGAAGGGCGACATGTGTACTATGCGCTCGATGATGAACATGTACGGGATTTATTCAAGCAAGGTCTGCTGCACGTCAAACACGGGTAGTCGGCACTTTACCGACCCCTTTTTTTTGCACGAATACATGAATAAGTGTTCATGTATTGATACGGAGTCGCAATTGGCAGGTATTTTCATGCGAGGAAAAAGACCATGACACCTACTACGCAACTCGATCTCTCAATTTTGCTTCCCAAACTGGATGCGGACGATGAATGTGTCAACATCCTTACGACAAAACTGCCTCAACAGCGGGGGATTGAAAAAGCCCACATCGTCCGCGGGAACGGTGACGCAAAGTTATGTCTTCACTATGATCCCAACCTGATCTCATTGGCGACCGTCCAGCGGCTGGCACACGAGGCAGGTGCGGAAATCAATCAGCGTTATCGGCATGTACAAATTCCCTTCACGGGGATGCACAGTGCCGATGCTGCGCTCAATCTGGAAAGACAACTAAAGCAGTTGCGGGGCATGATCCATGCCAGCGTCAATTATGCTGCCGGATTGATTTTTGTGGCTTATGACAGTGAAGTGCTTCAACGTGAAACCATTGAACGTACTATTCGCGGTATGGGAGTCGATTTGATCGCCTCGACAGCGCCATCACAAAAGCGTGAGGCGCATGAGCATGAACACGAGGGCGACCACGATCATGAGCATGAAGCAGGCGGTCATGGACATGATCATGGCAGCGCGCCCGCCTTTTTACCGCATTGGATGCAGGAGCGTTGGACACTCATCCTGGTCGGTTTGGCAGCCGCATTTTTCCTGATTGGTTGGTTAGGCGAACGCTTTTTAGGATTTACTCCGCTTGTAGGAAATGTGTTTTACATCCTGGCATACCTTGCGGGTGGCTACGACGTGGCGACTCATGCCATTCCCGCGCTGTTCAAAGGCAAGTTGGATACCGACATTCTGATGCTGGCGGCAGCGGCAGGCGCAGCCGTACTCGGTGAACTCAGCGAAGGCGCGTTTTTGCTCCTGCTGTTTTCGATTGGTCATGCGGGCGAGCATTATGCGCTGGATCGCGCCCGCAATGCCATTAACGCGCTGGGTGCATTGATGCCCAAGACGGCTCAGGTCAAACGCAATGGTCAGATTGTTGAAGAACCTGTTGAGCAACTTCAAGTGGGGGATGTCGTCGTTGCGCGTCCCGGTGATCGTATTCCAGTGGATGGCGAAGTGGCTGTAGGCAGCAGCGCTGTTGACCAGAGTCCGATTACGGGTGAAAGCGTACCGGTCACGAAAACGGTGGGGAATGAGGTGTTCGCCGGAACGGTCAACAAAGACAATGCGCTTGAAATCCGTGTTACACGATTTGCCGCCGACAATACCTTGAGCCGCGTGATGAAACTGGTTGCCGAAGCCCAGGGTCAGCAAAGTCCAACCCAGCAGTTTGCGGATCGTTTCACCAGCCGCTTTGTCCCTGCTGTTTTCATTGCCACAGCCTTGTTGATTGCTATCCCGCCGCTGCTGAATTTGCTTCCGCTGCAAGACAGCTTCTATCGTGGGATGCTGCTGCTGGTCGCTGCCTCGCCCTGTGCGCTGGCAATTGGTACTCCGGCAGCGGTACTGGCAGGCATTGCTCAGGCAGCCCGCAACGGTGTGCTGATTAAGGGTGGTGTGCATCTGGAAAATCTGGGCAGGCTCAAAGCCATTGCGTTCGATAAGACCGGAACCATTACCAGCGGCACATTCAGTGTCACCGATGTTGTCTCGCTAAATGGGGCATCACCTGACGAACTACTAAGTGTCGCAAGTGCAGTAGAACAACAATCAAATCACCCATTAGCGCAGGCTGTTGTACGGGCGGCACAGGAGAAAAAACTGAAACTTCCGAAAGCGGAAGGTCTGGAAAATGTGCCGGGGCGCGGTGTTCGCAGTGTCATTGATGGCGAACCTGTGTTGGTGGGTTCGGTGAAATTGTTTACCGAGACAGCCGGTATGTCGCTGGACGACGGCTTAGCCCGCCAGGTAAACGAGCTAGAAAAAACAGGGCGTTCGACGATGATAGTCAGTAAAGGGAGCAAAATCCTCGGTGTTCTAGGGTTAGCAGATACCCCACGTTCCAATATCAAAGGGGTCATGAACGACCTTCGTGGGTTGGGCATCGAACACCTCGTTATGCTCACGGGTGACAACGATGATGTAGCAGAGAACATTGCTGCTCAGGTCGGATTAACGGAAGTGCAGGCAGAACTGATGCCCGAAGACAAGCTCAACATCATCAAACAGCTTGACCGAAAATACGAGGCAATTGCGATGATTGGAGATGGCGTGAACGATGCGCCCGCACTGGCAACAGCAACGGTGGGTATTGCGATGGGCGGCGCGGGAACGGCGGTGGCACTAGAAACGGCAGATGTTGCCCTAATGGGTGACGATCTGGGCAAGTTGCCTTTCGCCGTCGGTTTGAGCCGTGCCAGTCGCCAAATCATTCAGCAAAATCTATTTATATCGCTTGGCGTGATTGTCCTGCTGATCTTTACCTCCATCCTGGGTATCGTGCAGCTCGGTTTTGCGGTAGTTTTACATGAAGGTAGTACCCTGGTTGTCGTGGGAAATGCGCTGCGATTGCTTGGTTATAGCCAGAAATATGCAAGTCGAGAGTAAATCATCATGACGACATTCACATTAAAAATGGCATCCAACCTACCTGTACCATCGCCAGATCTGTGGCAGAAGGTAAGCACGATGGAGGGTGTAAACTATGAATTAGCACCCTTCATTCACATGACTTCGCCTGCTGGTATGCGTCGTGTACCTTTTACGCAAGCTCCCTTAAAACAGCCGCTGTTTGCCAGTTGGCTCCTGCTGTTGGGTGTGCTGCCGTTTGATCGTCATCAACTCCGGCTTGACGAGGTGTGGGAAGGTGGTTTTTGTGAGAATTCCTCCTCATTGATCCATCGGGTCTGGCGACACGAACGAATCATTACAGCCAATGGCACTGGGTCTATGCTGACGGATACCCTTAATTTTGAACCTCGCATCTCACTGCTCGGCTATATCTTGCTGCCTATTGTGCGTTTCGTGTTTCAACATCGCCACCGACGTTTGAAGCAGTCTCTCGTTGCACGGACGGGAGAAGCTTGATAGTGAATACCAATAGGTGGAATCGCATCCGTTACACGTTCTATGCGCCCATTTATGATTGGATTGTGCAATCCTTCAACACGTCGCGTAAACGTTCTATTCAACTATTACAACTCAAGACGGGTGAACGGGTATTGTTCGTTGGCGCTGGCACAGGCGAAGATCTTCAGTTTGTACCGGAAGGTGTCGAAATCACTGCTGTTGACATTACGCCAACAATGGTTGAGCATATTCGCCGTAAAGCAGAGCTACTGAAACGCCCCGTGCAAGTATCGGTGATGGATGGACAGGCATTAGAACTGCCGTCTGAAAGTTTCGATGCGGTTGTGCTGCATCTCATCCTGGCAGTGATTCCAGACCCTATCGCCTGTATTCAAGAGTCAGCGCGTGTCCTTAAACCGGATGGGCGGATTGTGGTATTTGATAAGTTTCTGCCGGAAAACGAGCAGCCTTCTTTACTAAGGCGTATTGCGAATGTGATCGCCCATTTCGCTTTTTCGGACATCAATCGGAAGTTAGAATCGATTGTTGTTACCGCGCCGCTCAACCTGCTTCACGAAGAACCTGCGGTTTATGGTCGTTTCGGATACAAAATCGCGTTGTATCAAAAATCCTGATATAACCTCATGAATATGCGGAAATTGCAGGAAAATGTGCGGTACTCTTCAACCATCCCATTGTAACGCGGTAAGGTCTGAGGCGATTACATCTGCTTGATGGTCTCACATCTTTGACCGAACCATCCCAGAAGCCTTACCACGTTACGAAATTGCAGTCCGCGCCTCTCTATTCCACCACTTGACTGTTTCTTTTCAAACGAAGCAAACGTGATGAGTTGGCGAGAATGCCCAGATCAGGGAGTGACTGGGCAGCAGCAGCCAGAATAGGCGGCAGAATGCCAAAGGCTGCCAAAGTCAACCCAAGCAAATTGTAGATGGCTGTAAAGGCAATGTTGGTTTTGACGACTCGCATAGTGCGCCGAGCAATGTGGATGGCTTCCGGCACCAGTGTCCAATCCTCGCGCATCAGTGCAATATGGGCTGCCTCAAGCGCAACATCTGTGCCTGCTGCACCCATTGCCATCCCGATGTTTGCCTGCGCCAGTGCAGGCGCATCATTGACACCATCGCCGACCATCACCACGATATGTCCCTGAGACTGGTACTCCTTCACAATCGCTATTTTGTCCTCTGGCAGCAGGTTTGCTCGATAGTTCACGCCTAATTTCTGCGCTAAAGCGGAAGCCACTCGCTCATTGTCTCCGGTGAGTATTTGTATGTCTTTGATGCCTAGTGAGCGTAAAGTGGCAATTGACTGCGGGATTTCTGGACGCACCGTGTCCGACGCACCCATAACACCCACAACTTCGCCATCTTTCTGCACGAATAAGGCGGTCTTTCCCTGGGCCTCTAAATCCACTGAAACTACGGGTGCAGTCACCAGTAGGCGATGACTGCCGACACTAATATTGCTGCCGTTAATCTGTGCCCGTACACCAGAACCAGGAACGGCCTCGAATGCTTGCGGTTCATACAGCGCGATATTGCGGCGGCGAGCTTCCAAGCGCACTGCCTCGGCCAGCGGATGTTCTGAATAGCGCTCCGCCGAAGCTGCCAGCGCGAGAATTTCATTTTCAGGGATACCATTGAGCGTGATGACATCGGTCAATTGTGGACGACCCAAAGTAAGTGTGCCGGTTTTATCAATCAGCACGACATCGGCACGTGCCAGCACTTCGATATATTTGCCACCTTTAATGAGCAGACCAATTTTGGCAGCCGCGCCAATGGAGGCGAGCATGGCGATAGGTGTAGCGAGAGCGAGGGAGCAAGAGCAGGCGACTACCAGCACTGCCGCCGTTGACAGCGGGTTGCGGCTGATGAGGAATGTCAGCAGGGCAATGGCTCCCACGAATGGCAGGAAATATCCTGAGAATTTATCGGCAATACGCTGAACATCCGCACGGCGAGTTTCTGCTTCTTCAACCAACCGAATGACCTTGCCAAACGTCGTATCCGCACCTACATGCGTTGCGTGAACCCGCAGGCTGCCCAGTTTGGCAAAAGTGGCGGCAAAAACTTTGGAACCAACCCCGGCCTCAACTGGCATCGACTCGCCCGTAATTGTGGCTTGATTGATGGTTGCCTGTCCCGCAATCACCTCACCATCCACCGGTATTTTCTCCCCGGGGCGGATAATGACTATCTCGCCGATCTGGACATCGGTAAGCGGCACTTCATGTTCCTGTCCATTACGCTCAATGCGCGCAGTCTGGGGTGCCATTGCCGTTAAATCTTTCAGCGCACGACGGCTGCGTTCGGTTGTAAATTTTTCGGCGTAATCCCCTACACGCATGAAAAAGACGACAATCGCCGCCGTCACCCACTGTCCCACGACTAACGCAGCAATCACACCAATACTCATTAACGTATGCGAAATTACCTGGCGTTTCATGGTCGCACGAACTACATTGAGGAAGGTAGGATAGCCAGCAATCAAGACCAGCACATAACCCAGCGGCGCAGGAATTAAAGAGGTGATGGACTCAAACAGTCCTAGCCACTCCCCGGCGACGACAATGAGTAAAACGACACCAAACACAACGCCGAACAGACTCAGGATTGAGCGCGTAAACCCTGCGCCCATCGCTTCAGTCGAGGCTGTTTCCGCAGGCTCAGGAACCGAGTAGCCAGCACTTGCCACTGCTGCGCGAATATCGGTCAGGCTGACACGGGTTGGATCGAGGCGCAAGACCGCTTTTTCTGAGGACAGAAATACGTCAACAGATTCAACACCCGGCAAAGCGGCAATAGCATGTTGGACATGCGCCACGCACTCCGCGCAGTCCATCCCTTTAACTGGAACTTCTAAGGTTCTTTCACTCGCCATTGTTGGCTCCTTCTTGAACAGAATAACGGGTACACTGGTAAACACCTTTGGCAACATCCGAAAGCAGTTCTTCAGCCAGGCGAAGCAGACTGTCAATGCGATCATCAGTGAGTCGATAGTAGGTGTAGCGACCTTGCTGCTCACTCGTGACCAATCCACAGTCACGCAGGCATCCCAGATGGTTTGAAATGTTGGACTGGTTAAGTCCGGTCACCTGCACAATTTCGCCGACATTCAGGGGCTTATCCCGCAGCGCCTCCAGGATGGACAGCCGGGAGGTATCCGAAAATCCGCGAAACAACTTGGCTTTCAGCTCTAGTTCGAGTTTTTCAGCATTTAGCAGCATCTCTTTACCTGTTGATTGTATCATTATATCAGCACTCAATGATATAATGATTTCGTGCGGTTGACAAGCGAGAACGTCGAACTGTGTTTACATCCGGTTGTCAGTAGGCTTATATCGCTCCCACACGTATAAATCACTCTGTCTACACACAGCCTACACAATACACAGCTATACTTTCACGGAGAGGCGCTGTGTCATCGAGAGGGTGAAGGGCAAAATCTACAGGAATAAGGGCGATGGCGAAAAAGATTCTCATTATTGAAGACGAAGCCAAAATTATGCGGACGGTTCGGCTCTATCTGGAACAGGCGGGCTACGAAGTCGTCTGGGCAGCGGATGGCACGCAGGGGTTAGCCACTTTCCGTCACGAGAAACCCGCGTTGGCTATCCTTGACTTGAATTTACCCGGAGAGCTGGACGGACTGGATGTTTGCCGCGCGATCCGGCGTGATTCGAATATTCCGATCATCATGCTTACCGCACGGACAGAAGAAACAGATCGCCTCATTGGGCTTGAGCTAGGCGCAGATGACTACATTACCAAGCCCTTCTCACCCCGCGAAGTCGTCGCGCGGGTGCGGGCAGTCCTCCGGCGGACCGAGCAGCCAGAAATCACACCAGAAATTGTCGAAGCCTCCGATATTCGGGCTGACCTACAGCGGCGTAGCGTAATGGTTGCGGATGTGACTGTTGAGCTGACTGCCAATGAATTTGATCTCCTGATTACCATGATGCGCTATCCAGGTCGGGTATATTCCCGCGCTCAACTGCTTGAAGCAACGCAGGGCGCAAGCTATGAAGGGTATGAACGCACCATTGACCAGCATGTGAAAAATTTGCGACAGAAAATCGAACCGGATACCCGTGACCCGCGCTACATTCTCACGGTGCGGAGTATCGGTTACAAGTTCACGGAGGGTTAGCCCAAATGCACAGTCTGTGGACCAAATTAATGGGTGCTTTTGTACTGGTGATTCTGGTTGGCACAGGCATGGTCGTATTCCTGATGAGCCAGACAACAGCCAACCAGTTTGAACTCTACATCACCCGAACCGGACAACAGCGGGCAGTTCAACTCGCGCCTGTCGCAGCCGACTACTACACCCGCTCCGGTAGTTGGAATGGCATTGATACCGCGCTGCGTAATCCCTGGGGTTACAGCATGACCTCCAGTGGTATAGGCAATGGGATGATGGACGGCGACATGATGGGTGACATGGGCGGGTGGTCTGGTCAGGAGATGAACGAACCCGATATGATGGATGATATGGGAGTGGTCTTTAGCGACCGCATCATTCTGGCACAAGCCGATGGAACCGTTGTGGTGGATACTACGGGTACTTTAACAGGGGAACAGTTACAAACCGACGATATTGCCAGAGGAGCGCCCATTATCGCTGGTGGACAACGAATCGGTACACTTATCATTACGCCGCTGGATATGCCTGCTACCCCGGTGGGTGACTTTCTCAGCGCGGTCAATCGTTCTGCTCTGTTGGCTGGCATTGCGGCGGGCAGCCTTGCGCTCATCCTGGGGTCAGTGCTGTTCGTGCAGATTATTCGTCCGCTCCACGGGCTGTCTACCGCCGCGCAGGGCATTGCGGCGGGTGATTTGAGTCAGCGTGTTCCGGTCAGCAGTCACGATGAAATCGGTCAGGTCTCTGCGACGTTCAACCACATGGCAGAAACTTTGCAGCGTTACGCTGCTGAACGGCGCAATATGATTGGGGACATCGCACATGATCTGCGTACTCCATTGTCCATCATCCAGGGCAACCTCGAAGCCATGCTGGATGGTGTGCTGCCTGCGACCCCTGACGAGCTGACCTCGCTGCACCAGGAAACCCTGCACCTCAACCGACTGATCACGGATCTGCGTACCCTTTCTCTTGCAGAGTCCGGGCAACTGAATCTGCAAAAACAGGCAGTTGAACCGGGATCACTGGTTCAACAGGTTTCTGACCGGATGCATCTGAGCGCTGAGGAAAAAAATATTACCCTCGAAACGGATATTGCATCTGATCTGCCACCGGTTCAAGCCGACCCGGAGCGACTCATACAGGTCATGACAAATTTGGTCGATAATGCCATTCGCTACAACACACAGGGCAGCCGGGTCATCGTCGCGGCGCACAGCGGGAACGGGCATATTGAACTATCGGTCAGTGACAATGGTCCGGGTATTCCACCCGAAGATATTCCCCATCTCTTCGAGCGTTTCTGGCGGGCGGAGAAATCCCGCAATCGCGCCACAGGTGGATCAGGATTGGGACTTGCTATTGTCAAGCAGCTTGTCGAAGCGCATCACGGCGAAGTGCAGGTAGAAAGCCAGACCGGGAGCGGGACTCGCTTCACGGTTCACCTTCCAGTCGCGTAAAGGGTTATCCATTGGAAACTTGAGAAAGCATCGTCAGGGATATTAGACTTCGACTTGCGGGTCGTGAGAAACTTCACACAAATCTCACATGAGCGGCATAAACCGTACATGAAACGGCTGCATCCTGTAGGTAATGAATGAAATTTGGCTACAGGAGAAAATCTCATGACAATCAAACAGAAATTTCTTGGACTGACACTAACCCTAATTGTGATTGCTGCAATCGGTATCGGTGCATCTGGCGTGTTGGCGCAGGACAGTGGTACTGCGACCCCGACTTCGTACCCGACTGGCACCCCCGGATACACCTGGAACATGTACGGTATGATGTGGGGGCATCGGCAGGGCGATCCGATGTGGACAGCGGTTGCAGGTGCACTGGGCATCGACGTGAACACCCTTTTCACTGAACTGCAATCGGGCAGCACCCTCGCTCAAATTGCCGAAGCGCATGGCGTGGATGTGCAGACAGTCTACGATGCAGCACTGACCGTCATGACCAACCATATGAACGCGATGGTCACAGCAGGCTATATGACGCAAGCGCAGGCGGACGCATATCTAGTCTGGATGCGTGACAACATGGCACAGATGCCGATGTTCAACGACGCTGGTTATGGTTCGGGCATGATGGGCGGAAATTATGGACAGGGTATGATGGGAAACGGGACGCACAGCGGGATGATGGGCGGCTACGGATGGAACGGAATGCACGATGACTGGGATGATGGGCAGCATCATGGTGGCTGCGGCTGGTAGCCTCAAACACGATCACTCGTAATACGGGGAAGGGCATCAGGGATACTCTGGTGCCCTTTTTCATTTCATCTTTGCCCTCACTTCGCACCACAATCTGATCTCTCCGTCATGTCTTTAGGTGCATTTCTAACTGCACAATACCACGCCACCCCGCTGTCTCACAGCCGCTCGCGGCTGCGGCTACGGGTTTGCTTCTGGCTTGCGCCGTTTCTCTCATAGCAAACCCGTGCCGCCCTTCAGGTGAGCAGCGGGGAACCCCGACGTGGTAAGACCTGTGCAGAAATGCACCTTAACAAAAATACATGCGGGTTATCGATCAGACGGATGTTTCGTTAATCAGGCCGCGTTAGCTCGAAAGGGCGCGTCGTAAGTTTTCCCGGAGCCACTGTGCCCCGACGGACTCCTACAGATGGTCGCAATGTCCCGCAGTATCAAGCGCTCTCGAACCTGTGATGTGGGACACATCTTCTCCGATGGAGGTGAGGAAGATGTGTTTTGGCAAGCCACACGCAGATTATCGAGCGCAGATCGTCGCGGATGAAGCAGCGAAAACAAGAAGCTGCTTACCGGAAGGGTCAACGTCTCGTGGTCGGTACTGAAAGGTACTGCCGGGGCGCATTCGGGCGGCAACCTGCGCGTAAGAGCGTTTTTCATTTCAAATTTTCTCAGTCAGGAGTAAACAAACATGACTGATACAACCAAACACATCTGCCGCGTGGGAACCGCGCGGGTTGATTATCAGGGTCGTTTCGGACAGCGGGTGCTGAATACGACGATCAAAAGCGGTACGGGCTTAGGTGCAGTGTTCGCGCCGACGTGGAAAATGGTTATGGCATCGAAGCAAAACACGATTTCGTGGCAGTCCTACATCGAAGAATATACAGCACTGATGCGGCAGCGCTATCAGGCGCATCCGTCAGCATTTCTGGAAGCGTTGAGCAGCGATGAATTGATCGTCTGCTGCTACTGCAAGGACACGCACGCCACAACGAAGCACTGTCATCGCTACATTCTGGTCGAGATATTGGAAAAGGTGGCAGCGCATCACAGCATTGGTTTCCAGGCTATCGGGGAAGTTCGCAGCAGCCGGTGATGAACCGGTCCCTTTTTTGCCTTATCGCATTACGAATTGAATTACACGGAGGTTGACATGAAGCCAATTATCATTCACACGGATGGAAGTTGTGAGACACAAACCCGTCTTGGCGGCTGGGCAGCGGTGCTTCAGTGCGGCGAACATCAGCGCGTCTTACAGGGCAGTGCGGCAGACACGACGGTGAATGCGATGGAACTCACGGCAGTCATCGGAGCATTGAAGGTACTCAAACAGGCAGGGTCTTCGGTGCAGCTTTTCACCGACTCCAACTACGTCGTGCGCGGCGTGAATGAGTGGCTGTCCGACTGGCTCAAACGCGGCTGGAAAAATGCACGCGGCGAACAGGTTGCCAATCTCGATCTATGGCAGCAGCTCAAGGCGCTGCTTGAACAGCACAACGTCACGCTGACGTGGATACCGCGTGGGCAGAATACTCAAGCCGACGAACTGGCGCAGTCGGCACGATTGACGCAGGCTTCCGAAGCGACACAGAAACCGCTGGACGATGCTGGCAGTGTTGTGGATGACAACGCGACTGCTCCCACCGTGCCAGCGCAGGCTGTGTCGGAAACACACATCCTGATTGCCGGATCACGCTACGCCAACCGTGAGGCGCTGGATTACGCCCGCCGGGTGGTGCGTCGTGCTCACCAACTCGGTCATACCATCGTGATTGGCGATAATCCCAAAGGCGTGGATATGGCGGTGGTGCAGGAATGCCGTCGGCTGAAAGCGAAGGTGCTGGTCGTCGGTGTCACGAATCGCCCACGCAACGGCGGTTGCTCACATGGCAGCTACGTTAAAGTCGAACGTGATACCTATCGTGCCGCAGGCGGACATTTGTATGACCGCTACCATGTCCGTGATCGTTGGATGGTGGACAACTCAACAAGAGGCATGTTCATCTGGAACGGTGATAGCCAAGGCACGAAGGCTGGATACGAGTACATGGTCAGCCGCCACAAGGAGGCACATCTGATGACGTTTGCCTTGAAAGGAGCGCGGCATGGCTGAACAGCACATACTGGCGGTTCACACCTACGGTTCGCAGCGAGTTAAGGCACC